>ERZ650306.4-NODE-4-length-95964-cov-11.553963_pt1 | contig 95964 bp, 100 predicted proteins | sample MGYA00376242_ERZ650306 | MGnify/ENA primary metagenome ERZ650306 (study PRJEB26733, sample SAMN07839244) | wastewater metagenome | biome: urban; feature: wastewater treatment plant; material: waste water | place: USA: North Carolina | collected 2016-03-31 ... | reverse complement strand
CCTGCCGCTTTTGGCAATACCATGTTAGCGGTTCGTGGCGGTTAATTAGTAAGAATTAAAATTTTAAAACAATGATAAAAGAAACAGATTTGAGAATTGGCAATGTCATTTACTATCAATCTTCAGAAGATGGGCTACTCCCAAATATAGTTGATTGGCAGGATTTGAAATGGCTGTCTGAAAACCCTGATAGTTTTAATGAAACATTTAAACCTATACCAATTAGCTGGGTAACACTTCTAAAACTTGGATGGGATGAATTTCACGATGGTGGCGACCACATGATATTATCTAAAAATGTAGGCGAATGGGGATTATTTATAATTACTGCTGATGGAACTGGACTGCATTATGAACACAGAAATGCAAGTTGCGGTATTGATATAGAATATTACCACCAGTTAGAAAACATATTTTATTTCACTACTGGAAAATACTTAGATAATCAGTTAGAAGAATTAGAAGTGTCAAAACTTGCAAACGAAATATTAACCAATGGTAGTAATGAAACAGATATGCCATTTTGAACGGTCAGTAGCCATGACCGCTAACACGCCGATCGACGCAATATGCATATAATATTGTTTAATATACATTTTAAATTGTCAAAAAAAATGAATACAGACTACACCGAACAACCCTTTAGCCTAGAAACAGCATTAAAGCATCCTGAATGGGTGTATTTTAGAAATGGAGAAAAGCCTTTGGAATGGCATTGGTTTAAAACTGCACAATGGCAAATAGTATCTATATCTCCTAAAAAAGAAATTCAAGTGAATCACGAAAATGGAGCTTATCATTACGATGATGAAATGGATGCTTACTTTAATCCAAATTCACCCAACGACCTCATTCTCCGTGTGCCGTATAGGGAAGTTTGGGTTAATATATATCCCGATAAAGGCAGAGCAGTTTGGAATAATTCAAAAGAAGAAGCAGATACCAATGCAGCCAAAACCCGCATCGCTTGTGTACCCGTTAAAATACCCGCAATATGATATACGTACTAATCATTATTTACATCGTATGCCTCCGCATTGCATACCTATCTGTTAACCGAATGAATAAACATTTAACTTATGAAATGGATTTCAGTAAAAGAAAGATTGCCTGAAATTTATACTACTTGCTTAGTATTTAATGATTCGGTTGAAATGTGCATTTATCTCCCAAATGACGTATGGGAAGGAGAAGATAAAAATGAAAAATACCGCATCACCCATTGGATGCCATTACCCGAACCGCCTACCGAATGAACTGCCCATTAAAAGTTAGTTACAGCAGATTGATTTCAAAAGGCAATTACGAAAATGCCAATGGCAAGGGGGCTGCAAAAACAGCTTTAGGGTGGGGGGCTAAGTGGGGTCAAGCGTCAGGTATACAAGGTAAAACATACGGCATACCAACAAAAGATGCTAGTATAAGAAGAACTCTTACTATTGAAGAAATAAAGCCATTTGTAGATGATTTTATTGAATGGGCTAAGTATCATACGGGCAATGTGTTTTATGTAACGGAGATAGGCTGTGGATTAGCGGGGTATAAGCCAAAAGATATAGCCCCTCTCTTTTCTGAATGTATCAATTTAGAAAATGTTTATTTGCCTCAAAGATTCATACATAAAATTAAATCAAATGACTAGAATACAACCTGAATGTTTTATAGAATGCTGGATGAGTGGTGTCATGGTCATGCCTTACGCAAAACCGCTACCTATAAAAATGCTTCTACCTGAATTATCTAATACATCTGTTGGTGGTAAGCATAACAGAACCATCTGCGTATTCCTAATCAAACTGCAATCAACAACCCTTGCCGAAAGATTAGAAGCAAGGGGATTGCAAACCTTTAAACCTTAACCTATGAACAAAAAAAACACACCCGAACAAGACATGACCACAACCGAACAAGCCATCTGGCTACTGCTTGAGAATACATTATCTGAGCTTAATAAAGTGCCATTTATTATAACTGAACCACCTAAGTTTCCTGAAATACCTGAATACAAATTCAATGCATATGAATTTACAGGCGAATCTGCTAGGAATATCCGTAGAGAACAAGAACGTAAAAAAGCTAAATCTAAACGCAATGGAAAATAGATTAATAATGCTACCACAACCTATATTGGTTAGTGATGAACAAATAAAAGAAGGTGACTTTTATTTTAAATACGATAGAATTCTACAATGGGTTAAGGAAACTTCTGTAACATACACCCGTGTTCATCCATCTAATTACCCTAAGCCTATCGTAGCAGGTCTACCTGACTTACCAAAACTAGACCTATCTCTTATAGCAGAAGAAATAGGATGGGTTGATGTAGAGAAGTTGGCACTTAAAGAATATCCAAAAGATTTACATCGTTGGGCTGAAAATCAATTTGATGATTTTAATGAAAGCGATAGGAACACTTGGATTAATGGCTTCAAAGCAGCCCAATCTCTTAATGAGAAGAAGTATAGTGATGAGGATTTATTTAATTTACTAAAAATGGTACATGACAAACGATTAGATTCATTAAGCGCTCGGATAGTTGACAATGGCAGAGTCACTGATTTTAATTTTTGGAACAGTTATTCTAAAAAACAGGTTTATGCTTCCGAGTTGATAAGTGAATTCATTCAATCTCTGCCCAAACTTAAAGAGTTTTTAGTAGAAGTGCAGATGGAGGTTAATCAATGTGATGGCTGTATTTCAGGGCATCATATTATAGATGGTATTCATAAAGCACCTTACCCATCAGGGTCAATGGTCTGTAAAAAGCATTTATACGATAGACCTAAAATCACCAACAACACAATCAAAGTAATTAAAATATTACATTAAACCTAGCAAGGAGGTATCCTTGTACGCAGTAATGAAAAGAGTATTACTACTTATTTGTCTATTCACTACATCACTAGTGTATAGTCAGTCAACATCCAAGGTCTCTAGAGTAGACATTAAAGTGAAAGAAGGTGCTGAGTTTAAACACTTACGTACCACATACCCAACAGATATGGATCTTACCATCAAGGGTAAAGTGATAACAGTTACAAATAAGACTAATTCCAGGTACACTACGTATGGCAACGGTCAGCAACGAGTGACGAACAACTACAGAGAAACAGAGTGGAGTGCACTTGACGAAGAAGGAGTGAGATGTAGGCTATCACTAATAAAGTACGACAACGGCGTGTTTGTAGTCTTTGTTGCTTACAGCGATGTAATTGTGATATACGAACTGGAAGATTAGATGCAGTCAGATGGCGGAATTGGTAGACGTATGCGGCGGAGTCGCAAGCAGTAATGCGTACAGGTTCGAGTCCTGTTCTGACTACAAAACAAATTCTATGAAAGGTACAGCAGATATACTATCAGGTCTCCATTCACTTAAGACTGCAGATGAGCACTTTCTGAGTTTCCTCAGAGAGCACCCGGATGCACGTATTGAGAGGATGGTGACAGGATATGTGAAGAAGATTGAGTGGATTGCTAAGGACTTATGTGCCTGTCCTTTCTTTACCGAGAAGATGGTTGATGCTCTCAAGGAAGAATGGAACAGTGACACCTTTACCGTACCAGCAATACACGAAAAGATACTTAGACTATCTCCTCAGAAAAGAGAGGAATTAGACATTTACATTGATAACTTATTAAAACGCTAGTATGGACCTAAAAATCTACAAGAAAGCACACGAGCTGCAGGAGCGTATAGCATCATTAAAATATGAGTTCTGGATTCTAGAGCAGAGCTTAGATAAGCCTGCACCAATCAGATTCGGTACAGAGTTCAATGTCACTAAACCTGTAGTGTTTGAGCATCACATTTACAGAGAGGCACTACTCAAGCAGAGAAAGCATCATAGTCTAGAAATTGAGAGACTCACCACAGAATTCAATGAGTTATGATAGAGTACAAACGAATTAATAACCTGCTTGAACATTACAAGTCTCTAGCCTTTGGTGTTAACACTAAGCATCGTCTTCCTCAAGAAGAAGTTCTAGCTATCGAGAAGTACATAGAGACTCAAGTGGTTCCCATCATGTGGAATAAAAGCACCTATGGTATTGGTCAGAATGAAAGTTTGATGGCTGTAGCAGGCCCATTGAAAGCAAACCTTAATTTAATTAACACGCTAAAAAAGAAGATACATGAAGACATTTCCAACCCTCTACAAGAGGACTAAGACAGGTGCTATACAGTACTGGCAAATTGCTGTAACACTAGCAGGTAATCCCATGATAGTTAAAGACTCAGGTCAATTAAATACCTCAAGTCCTCTCATACATCGTGAAGATGTATTTAAGGGTAAACAGAAACGCTCAGCACTACAGCAAGCAGAATTCCAAGCAGAAAGTGATTGGAAGAGAAAACGTGATGAAGGCTACAAGAGTCTTGAAGATTTGAGCATTAAAGCATTTAATAATGGTACTTATGCTCTAGAGTCCGCTGGAGCAGAGAAATTAGGATCTCTCACTGATGCTCTCACTGATGCTTTACCACAATTCAACACTGACGCTAGTGGTAATGCTAAGCCAATGCTTGCGAAAGCAGTTGATTGGGACAAAGTAAAGTACCCGTGCCTGGTTCAACCTAAGCTTGATGGTGTACGTTGCTTGATGGTTGCTGAAAGGGATGACGATGAAACTGCACACAAGATTACATTCTTGAGCAGATCAGGTAAACCTTACACTACTTTATCGCACATCGAATCAGACGTTCGTTTATACACTCACTCCACTAAATGTGATGGGCTTCCATTTATCCTTGACGGGGAAATCTACTCTGAAGAACTAGCCTTTCAAGACATAGTAGCAGCAGTGAAGAAGCAACGCCCTGATAGCTTGAAGTTGAAGTTCAGAGCTTACGATATCGTTAGTGATGAAAAGCAGCAGCAGAGATGGGAACGTACTGTTGAGTTAGTGGATAGTATAGAATCTCCTCACATACAGCTTGTGTTATCTTTTAGAGTTGACACTAAAGAGGATGTTAAGAAAGCTCACGACCAATGGGTTTCAGAAGGTTACGAAGGTGCTATGATTCGTCACTTAGATGGTGTTTATGGACAGGGCCAACGTAGTAGTGATTTGCTGAAGGTGAAGGAGTTTGATGAGACTGAGTTTCGTGCTAAATTCTTGTATACTGGACAACGAGAGGAAGATCTTCTTGTAATGTGTGAGACTAAAGATGGTAAAGAGTTCACAGCCAAGTTAACAGGAAACCGTGAATACAAGTCTGACTTAGTAAAAGAGCACGGATTAGAGCAAAAGCTTAAACTGGACATCACTATCAAACACTTCGGCTGGACTGATGACGGTCTACCAAGATTCCCAATCGGTAAAGCATTTAGAGATGAGTAAACTCCTTGTAACATGTTAATATCATACAACGCATCTCCTGAGAAGGAGAATTTCATAAAGAATGTGCTACCTACTGCATCTTTTGTACACACTCGTGTGTTAGAGCCTATGTTTCTTGCATTTCATGACGCCTTAGTAGATGCTCTATACTTAGAAATTGAAGTGTATAAGCAGTACCCTAGGGATGTCTCTCAGATTGATGTTTCAAAGTTCAATCCTACCAATCCAGGTAGGTGTTTTATGGGTCTTGGCTTCTTCAGCAATAAGGATACACTCATGGACAGAGACTTAGAGATATACAGAAGGAAGATAGGTAAGATTAACCACCCTATTTGGGGTGATGTAACACTACTAGAAATATGGGCAGGAGATCACTATGAAGGCTACACTAAGATGGTTACTGATGTATTCAAGTACTGTCTGGGTAAGCGTAAAACCTGCCCTGTACTAAGCTTTCACTATAATCCATTCATTCCCCATGAAGACAAAAGTGTTACTCCTACTAGAGCTGACAAGGAGCAAGCTCTTGAGGAGTTTATAGAGGAGTATCAAATTGTCAGACTATCACATGGGTTAGAAATACAGGAAAAAGTAGACCCTATAGTGCTTGAGGAGTTTGAGAAAGGATGGAAAAACAAGTATGGAGATAAACTACTAGACTGATGAGAGCACTACCTAGTAACGTATACCTAATAGAGATACAAGGAGCAGTAGCTTACATGCCGCTAGAAATGTATACTCAGTGGGCTACACTTGGACCTGGTAACAGGTTCTATGTGAGTAGAGGTGCTAAGGGCTATTTATCCATATCTTCTAAGAGATGTACTATATTGGCACAGCAAATTGTTTACCTAGATTAACTTTGCACCATGAATCTAAACACGTTAGAGTACTTTGTGTATCAGATACCTTTAGGGTTAATAGCCCCAATCAAGTATGATATTAAGACTACGGAGAATAGCCCTAATGGCAAGCTTCCATTGTCCGGTATGTGCTTGAGAGACTATCAGGATCCTACTAAATTCCTATTCTGGGATGCAGAAGGCAACTATATTTGCACCACAGGATTTAGTGAAGTGAAAAGCTGGTCTAAAGGATTTCCTAGCAAAGTACAGGCTACACTCACTTACCCTTGTAAGAAACAACGCAATGAATAACACAACACCACAAGAAGACAAGCAACCACGCCTTAAGTTAGCAGATGTCTTGATTACAGCAGCACTTGACCTTTCCACTGTGTTTGGTATAGATGCTCTATTCAAGGATACCTGCATACACTTTGAGCCTATGGTTCAAGCCCACGTATCCATTCTCGAGGCAAAGTACGCAGAAGCTATGAGTGATGTTTCTTTGCTAGAAGTAGCAAAGTCAAACTCTATCTTACCAGACGACTTCATTGAGAAAGTAGCTAAGCACCTGGACAATAAACCAGAGGCTATTCACATTACTGCTGTAGTAGCATTTCACTACTTGGGAACTGTTTCTCAAGTGATGATGGAGCATTGTCAGCGTCTGTACTACAGTAATATGGACCGTATTAGCCAAACAGGCATTAGTACAGGAGATGCTGTACAGCAAGAAGGCCGTATTATCACTGGCCAATTTTAATTAACCCTTAAACTCACTTCGGATGAGCAAGAAAACACCCCAAGCATTAGAACCACTGCCTAATGCAGTAGGCCGAGGAGCACTCGGTACATTCACCACTAAGAAAGACAGATACGAACATCGTAAGAAGATGAAAAAGTCTGACCCTTCTCTTAGTTTCCAACCTATGTTTGCCGGTATCACAGGTAGATACGAGCCTGTTATGCCTCAGGCAGTGTATAATCTAACAGGAACTGTTTACACTTTTGACCAGTTTGCCAAGCTAATTGGCCAGTTGAAAAAGAGTGGAAGAGCTGTACCTGAGTTCCATCAAATAGAGAAGGGACCTAATGCAGGTAAATACAGGCAGATTGTTACTGAGAAACCTGTAAAGATTATCAAGCACAGATTTAACACAAGACCATTCTTATGTACTCCATCGAAGAATGGTACACAATCTTAACACTAGAATTGAATAGTAATGGTATGTAGAGCTAGCAGCTTTTTGTTAGCTCTACATTGTTATGGACTGTATTAATTAACCCCTGTTAACTAGAATACATGATAATATACGATAAGGAAGTAAATACCACTCAGGTACTAGTTCCTGCTCGTCTACATTGTGTACACCCCGATCCTATCAAACCTCTATTCGTCTTCCTACAAGATACTCCAGGTTGGTGTCCTTATCGCAAGATTGTTACAGACAATCGTACGCTAAGAGTCAAACTTGCTATCAGTGAATCAGTGTTGAGAAGACACATGCTATATAACCCCGTTTACGTGCGGGCTGTATATGGACATTCACCATTAGTGAAGGAAGAGGAGCAGGAGTATGACATGTTCCAGGCACAAGTTGAAAAGCAACTAGTGACAGAGCATGAATTCCCTGTTATAGATGAGTTCGGAATGCACGTGTATATGAGATTAGAAATTGGAAATAACACCCAGGATGTGGACCTCAGATACACTGAAGACACTACACTGGAAAAATTGTATCACTATGATATATGCAATAGTAAACTTCAACTTAGTGGAGCTGGGGTGGAAGAGGGTCACATTCAATCAAGCTTGGTCAGTACTGAGTAAGCAGAAGGAGTTGGAGTTTGATATTGAGACTACTGTACACGACCAATTAATACACAGACATCCAACTGTATATTCATTTGGTATACCGTATGGTGGTGATCAGTATGTCTTTGACCTTTCTTGTCTTGACCCTATGCACATTGCTTTGTTACACTCTATTTTAGAGAATAAGCAAGTGTTGAAACTCATTCACAACGTACACTTTGAGAACTCTGTTCTGTACTATCACAAAGGTGTTATCATGGAGAATACCTATGATACCATGATTGCTGAGATGGTGATAGACAGTGGTAACGAGACTGTGAGCTACAGTTTATTGGAAACACTTCTACGTAGACTGAATGTCAACATTTCTAAGCTACTACAGAAGTCATTCGACAATGGTATAGTAAACCTAGACCAAATAGCTTATGCAGCAGATGACGTTACCTACTTAGGTTTCATCAAGAGGCAGCAGTTACTAGAACTAGGTCAAGAAGACCTTGACTGGGTAGCTGCACTAGAGATGGAATCTGCATTGATGTACTCAGAAGGTTATGCAGAAGGTTTCAAGCTAGATAAGGATAAGTGGATAGAGAATGAGCACTTAGCTACTCCTGTAGTAGAGAAATTCAAGTCTATCATGGATGCCTATCTACTCACTGAACCTTTCTATTCACTAGCAGTAAAATCAAAGCAATTGGTTATCGAGGAAACTTGTGTACTCAATTGGAATAGCCATCAGCAAGTAAGGAGAATTTTTGCTCACTACTTTCCTGACCTAAGTGGCTGCACAAAGAAAACAGTAGAACAGTATATCAAGAAAGAGAATGAAGAAGGAGGCAGTGTAAGAGCTGGCATTCTGCAGACTTATCTTGATAAGGACTATGCTACTGTTCTAGATTACATGAAGAGAAAAGACAGTGGCTTTCTCTACAACGAGGGAGTACTACTGATACCTGGTACGTCTTTAGTGAATTGGAATTCAGTGGATCAGGTAATGCCTTATGCAAGATTGGTACACAAGAACATCAAGGACTTGAGTGCTGATTCTGTAGCTAAGACTACACACCAGTTCTTTTCTGACTTGACCGATTACAAAGACGCACTGAAATTGCAGAGTACGTATGGCCAGGCATTCTTCAAACACTTGGAGGATGATGGTATGATTCGCAGTAGTGTAAGACAGTTGGTATCAACCGGTCGTATCTCAATGAGTAAACCTAATATGCAGCAGATACCAGCCAAGGAACACTTGGAAAACAGGTATAGGCATGCATTTATACCCCACAACTCGGATTGGTTAGTAGTGGACAGTGATTTCGCATCTCAAGAGCTGTGTATCATTGCCAACCTATCACAAGACCCTGTATGGATTGAGGCGCTTAAACAAGGCAAAGACTTACACTCCGTGTGTGCTGAATTGGTGTTCAAAGACAAGTGGAAGAATGCAGCTCAAGAAGGTTGTGCTTTCTACAAGAAAGGATGGAGAGATACTAAGACCAATAAATGGTATACTGAAGAGCAGCATGCTTCTATGAATTTTCCTGACGGGTCTGTATTTCTCTACGAAGAGATGAAGGGTAAGTGTAAGTGTAAGACTCACAAGACACTCAGAGACGGTGTAAAGAGTATCAATTTCGGTTAAATAAACTATATTTACAGTATGGAACAAGTAAATAGCCAGGCCGAATTAAAACCCTTCAAAGTCGGGGAAACCTTAACAGATAATGCTGATGGTAATCCCGAGCCAAGCAGTTTAGAAGAGATATCTAAACAGGCGTGTGTAGAGACTAGACGGAGGGTGTGTATAAAGTGTAAGGGTGAGATACCCAAACACAAGTATTCAAATGCAAAGTATTGCAGTGACAGGTGTAGAAATGCGTTTGTTGCCTATAATCATGCTGTTAAGACTGGTAGAATTAAAAGACCAGGAGTTGGCAGTGGAGGGGCACAAGAGGGAATAGCCAATCACCAGTACAAAACAGGTATTGGAACCTATTCATCTAAAGCATTTGAACACTACGGCAAAGTCTGTAATAGGTGTGAATCAGTGGAAAACTTACTAGTACATCATAGAGATGAGGATAGGACTAACAATGCCTTAAACAACCTAGAAGTACTATGCAAGAGTTGCCACCAAGTACATCACTGTGTTAGAGACTCTGCTGGAAAATTTACACAAAGGGATAGTCCACAACAGTTGGAAACAACTGAATAACCGTGTTGGCATACGGGATGACTGAATTTAAACTTAGTGGTACTATGCAAATTCCGGTACCAGAAGCTAAGAAGTTGATTGATGAGTACTTCACTGTATTCCCACGCATCAAACACGTACTGAACTACTTCGAGTGGTTTGGTATTACACACGGCTACATTAAGACACCAGCGCCATTCTTCCGCCGCAGGTATTTTCCTGAGTGGAAGAAATATCGCTTAGACCTGTATGTCTACGAACACTTATCTGGAATTAGAAGAGATTCTACACTATCTGCCATTGGTAGGCAGAGTAAGAATGCTCCTATTCAGGGAAGTGCAGCAGACTCAGCTAAGCTATCACTAGTACTGATAAGGAATTACATTAATGAACATCAACTTAGAGATAGGGTGAAGTTTATTCTTCAGGTTCATGATCAGAATACTACTACAGCTCACAAAGACTATGCAGAGACTTGGAAAAAGGAACTGCACGAGTTGATGCTTGAAGCTGCACGATGGATTGTACCTAGCGGGTTGCTAGGAGCAGATACAACCATCAATCCGGTATGGACAAAGTAACAACCTAAACTAACGAGACAATGCAAGGACAAACACCAATGAGTGCGGTGGATGCTATGATGTATGCTAGGGTTGCTCAGTTGTATTTTATTTACCTCAGAAAGAGGCCTGAAGTATCAATGGAAGAGAAATCTAAGCTCACATCACTCATCGCAAAAATCAAATGCTGGATAGATGATAAGAGAAGTTATATGGAAGTTAGGTATCCTGATGTGAAGGAGAAACTGGGTAAGGTGATAGACATAGACAGTGATGCAATTGCTGACCTATCTATGGTCTGTGACTTTATTGTAAAGAACCAAGGAGATACAGAGTGGATTAATGACTTTATTCCTAAATCAAGGGCTGCTAAGACACTGGAGAACTACCACAAGCTCAGGCTTGAAGGTCTCAGTGAAGAAGCAGCACTGCAAAAACTATTATAGTGGAAGAACTGAAAGAAGTAAAAGTTCCCAAGTCTGCTTCTCTGTATGAAGATCAGCTGGAGATACACAATCAGATTGTAGATTACTATCTGAACATGCGTACTGTTCCAATTGACCCCGAGACAGGAGAAGAGATGCAAGACAACCGTCCCTGGCTTAAGAAGCTGCTGATAGGCTATGCTGGTACGGGAAAGACAACCACGGTGGCTGCTATAGTAGATACTATACGCAATCAACACCACGGTAATGTAGTGATATCAGCTCCTACACACAAAGCAGTTAGGGTGCTTAGAAACAAGTCCAACATTGAAGGGGTGGAATTTGCCACTATCCAGAAAGTGTTAGGGGTGAAGGCTAAGAAGAATTTCAACACAGGAGAGTTGGAGTTTGAACCTGACTACGATGATCCATTTGCGCTGAACCGTGATACGCTACTGATTATCGATGAGGTGAGTATGATGAATCTACACCTGTTCGAGTATCTAGTGAAGAGCGATTTGAAGTTCCCTTTACTGTTTGTTGGTGATTCTGTACAGATACCGCCAGTAGATACAGGTAAGAAGGAGAAGGTAAGCGACTCAGCAGTGTTCATAGAATCTATCCGGAAGAAACACTTGATAGAAATGCACGAGTTGACTCAAGTGAGAAGACAGGCTGAAGGTAACCCTATCATCAGGCTGGCTACCTACATCAGAACCAACTATCAGAAGCAACTCCCTAATACTTTCTTAGCTGAAGCAGTAAGTAAGCTGAACAGTCCTCAACACTTGAGCTATAGCTCTGCTACCAACGGTGGTGGAGACTTTGACAAGAAGTTGATCACTGAATGGTTCACTAGTCAGCAGTACAGGGACAATCCAGATTACTGCAGAGTAGTAGCTTGGAGAAATGAGAAGGTTAGAGATTACAATAACTCTATACGTACCATTCTCTATGGTGAAGAAGCTGCATTCACTCCCTATGTAGAAGGTGAGCGTATCATCTTTGAAGAGCCTTATGGTATAAAGGAATTCGGCCGTACCATTATCATAGCTCAGAACTCTGAAGAAGCTACTGTAGTGGAAGTGGGGTCAGACAATGTACGTATTGAAGTTCCTAAGCTCTTCGGCAAAGACGTAGCTAAGCATGCACAGACTATAGAGGTACACAGACTTAAGTGTATTACACAGGATCGCAAGCCGATTACTATCAATGTGCCTAAGAATGTGGATGGATACAAGGCTATCATTGCTGAGGTGCAGAAGGCTGCTAAGGAAGCTCCTAAAGAGGCTAGACGTGAACTGTATAAGTCCATGTTCAGTATCCAAGAAGCAGTAGCCTGGATCAATTACGGATATGCTATCACTGCACACAAGAGTCAAGGCTCAACGTATGAGAACACCTTTGTGTGTCTATGGGATATTGCAGCCAATTGGAGAACTGAAGAGAGAAACCGTATTACCTACGTAGCTGTGACGCGTTCTGCGACTAAGCTGCACTTAAGCATTTAATATGTCACCACAGGAATTTAATAACCGATTAGAACAGCTCAAGAACGGGCCTACAGAAAACCTGAAGGAGTTTATACAGCTCATCGCCGTAGATGCCTTTGAAAAGGGCATGAACTACCACCAAGAGTTCAAGGATACACTTCATGTATTCACTAAAGCCAAGTTCAAAGAGCAGATTCTATCACAAGAACTCCTTAGGAGTATGGGAATGAAACCATGAGTACAGTACAATTAATGAAAGATGTCAGGCAGGGAGAAGCTCTTTCTGCCTGGCTTGCTACCGGTAAATCAAACTCAACAGGAAGCTGCAGAGGTACGATTGCTGGTGTAACAGGGTTTGGTAAGACCAAAGTAGCTATTGAGGCTCTGATGGCCTTCTTCAAGACAGGAGAGTTGGATGACTGGCTTAACACTTATGAACAGAAGCCAGTGATACTCGCTGTGCCTACTGAGGAATTGAGAGACGTTACTTGGGCAGATGAGGTTAAGAAGTTCTATGGAGCTGATGGCTTTAAGATGTTCCAGAAGTATGTATTGCCAGTCTGTTATGCCAGTCTCAATAAGGTCAAGTGTAATGGGCTACTGTTCATTGGGGATGAGATACATAACATGACTGAAAACAACACTCGTGAATTCAACAATGGCTTCTTTGTAAACCATGTGATTGGTCTGAGTGCTACACCCCCAGATCCTAAGAGAGATGCCACCAAGGCAGCTATCATTGAAGCCTTAGCGCCAGTAGTGTATACGTACACTTACGAAGATGCTCTAAGAGATGGGGTAATCAGTGACTTTGAGGTGTATGTAGTTCCAGTCATGCTGGACTATACCCGCAAGTATATTGAAGCCGGTAAGAAAGACAATCGTTTCTGGACAACTGAGTCGGCAGCCTATGCCTTTGCAAACAAGCAGCTCAAGAAAGCGTTTGCTATGCCTCCTGGGAAAGCGAAGGAAGCAATGTTCAAGTTTGCTAGTATGAATAGAATGCACCTCATCTATAAGATGGAGAGCAAAATAGAAACTGCTGCAAAGTTGATTAAACACTTCCATGTCAGTGACCCTAACAAGCGCTCTCTTATCTTCGACGCTACAATAGCTAGACTACAGAAACTGATGCCAGCTGAACTCACCTTTCACTTTGAAAGTAAGGACGACAGTGCTCTGAAGAAGTTCATGAGTAAAGAAAGTCGAGTGTTGGGGGCTGTGAAGGCACTGAATGAGGGGGTCAATACTCCTGATGTGGATTACGAGTTTATCTTACAGGTGAATAGCAATAGTCGACACACTGTTCAGCGTATTGGACGGTCTATCCGGTTCAAAGAAGGCCATAAAACCAGGGTATTTATCCTGGAACAGCAAGGTACACAAGACGTCAATTGGGTGATGGAAGCCATCAAGGATATTCCACCACAATTAGTGTTCAGAAAGACGCTAAAAGAGTTGCTAGTTTAGTGAATTATCCGTAAATTGTTAACCCCTTATGACCCTACAAGATTGTGTAAAGTTCTTACTAGACAACGGTTACATGTCCATAGTCCGTAAGAAATACTGCGTAACAGCCAAGTTCAACAAAGAGATTGCCAAGGTAGACCAAGGCATTGTTCACGTCAGTGGTATTCCACTAGTACGTGACATTGTACATTCAGCCAAAGACCTCTCTAAGATTGAGTGGCGTAACCAGTATATCGCTTTTATTAAGGAGGCACAAGTACCTGCTAAATGTGAAGGTAGTAATGGAGAGATGTACGACTGTAACAAGTTCTCAGAGTCAGCTATGAAGTCTTTCAAGGAAATAATCCTCAAAGAGCAAATAGACCTCAGGGTACTTACGGCAGTCACTAAACTCTACTATGCTAAACCAGGCAAGTACAAGTTGAAGATAGGCTCCTACATTGAAACAGGGGCTTGGAGAAGTGATTATGCAGCTATGATAGATGTAGCAGCAGAGAATGGTATAGAAGGTATTCAGAACCACATTAAAACGCAGCTAAATGACGGAAAACCCTTCCACAACGTCGAGTTTGGATAAACAGTGGCATGACTATCCTGTTACTCACTTTTTGCATGGTTACCTCCGTGCAAAAGCAGGCCTCAATGTGGGCATGGATAACGGACTAGCAGGACTTAACAAGTATGTCCACGGTGTACACCCGGGTAGGTATTACCTTATAGGTGCTGACTCAGGTGTTGGTAAGACTACGTTTGCTGACTTTGCTTTTGTACTCAATGCAATAGAAACAGCGAAGAAGACAGGACGTAAGTTGCATATCTTCTATTACTCTTTTGAGATTTCCAAGGTAGAGAAGATGGCCAAGTGGGTAGCTGCTTTTGTGTTTAGAAAGCACAAGGTTAGACTCTCTAGTGAGTACATTATGGGACGTATTTCTGGCATGCAGGTTTCACCTGAACACGATGCTATGATTATATCTGCATGGGAGTACGTAGAGACTGAGATTATGCCTTCTATTGTGTTTATAGAAGACCCTGTACACCCTACTTACATCTTTCAGACACTCATTGATAATCACTTTGACAAGATTGGTATAGTCACTAGAGACACAGTAACTGAACAGCAGAAGCAAGACGGTAAGAAGGGTAGAATCATAGGCTATCGCAAGCGTCCAGGACACGAAGAAGACATGACTATTGTCCTTGTTGATCACGCAGCCTTAACTGCTAGTGAGAAAGGTCTTAACACTAAGGAAACGATTGATAGGCTATCTTCTTACATGGTACAGATGAGAAACCTATTTGGCGCCATTGTAGTGATGGTACAGCAATTCAATTCTGACCTGCAGACCTTTAACAGGAACATGCAGCTTAGGACTAAAGGTGCTAGTATTATTCTACCTCAAAAGCTAGACTTTGGTGATAGCAAATACACTTATCGTGATGCTGATGTAGTGATTGGTCTAGTGAGTCCTTATCAATTCAGTCTTGAGGATTTCTTCGGTATAGATATCACTTTCTTCAAGAGCTACTACATTGCTGCAGTACTGATGAAGAATAGATATGGACCAGCTAACAAGATGGTCAGCTACTTGATGGATCCTTTTGCAGGTTCCTTCGAGTATATACCTGAGGCTTCCAAAGACCGTAATCCGTTTGTCACTGAACTTTATTCTCCCACCTTAAAAGCCTTAGACGAATGTCAAAAGTTATTCTCCCAAGAGAGCCTGTAGCTCCAAGTGCTTTCTCTCCAAGGAAGTTGCTGTTGTATGGTGTACCCAAAGTAGGTAAAACTACCTTCTGTGCGGATTTACCAAACAACCTCATACTGGACCTTGAAGAGGGTACTGCTTACATCAATGCGATGAAGATTAATATCAGTAGCATTGCTGGTATTGAAGCAGTATGCGCTGAGATACTTGCTCAGGGAACAGAACTTCACAAAGCAGGAAAGAGCCCTTTCATCTACGATTACATTACCATTGATACTGGTGATGCACTAGAGGAAATGTGTGACGCTTCAGCTTTAGCGAAGTACAAAGAAAGTAAGCTCTGCAGTCCAGAGCAAAAAACCTCTCTTAAAAGCATTACAGATTTATCTCACGGTCTTGGCTACGGTATGCTCCGTAACGAGTTCGTACGAGTAGTAAACCTGATTGCTACCTATTGTAAGAGAGTTATTATCGTCACTCACGTGAAGGATAAGTATCTGTCAGAAAAAGAAGGTGCGATGTCTACTGTGAAGGATATATCTCTGTCTGGTAAGCTCTCAACCATCGTGTGTGCGAACATGGATGCGATAGGCTACCTGTACCGAAATCCTACAGATCAGAAACTCTACATGTCCTTTCAGTCCAAGGATGTGAACAGTACTATGGGAAGCAGATGTCAACACCTTGCCGGCTTAATAGGTCCAGCCGATTGGAGTAAGATTTACATAGACTAATAGTCTACTCCTCTTATAATCATTAGTCACAAAAACTCAGTTATGAACAAATTCGCATCAATGTTAGGACAGCTTACAGCTGTTGAACCACCAGTAGTAGCAAACAAAAGAGCAAGTGGAGGCCCTCGTAAGGAGTGGAATCCTACGACGGCAGATATCCGTATCTGGAAGGACGGTTCTGTATACCCAAGTCAAGCTCTAGTACAGAAGTGGGGTTTAGAGTTCACTGCAAGAGCTTTTGATGAAGCCTCAGGTAAGTGGACAGATGAGCCAGGAGGTTTAGGTTTTGACGTATTCCACACTGCAGATTACCCTGCAATTCAGGGACCAAACTTAGTGGGTATTGTACCTGTGAAGAGAAGTGAAGGAAAGATTGACTTGTTTGCATCTTGCAACTACTACACTGCCAAGGATAAAGCCAATGGCGATATTCCTGAAGGTGCCAAGATTGGTGATCCTGTTACCTCTGTAATGGAGCAAGGCAGCAACACCTTTGGTAAAGAGTTATTGAAGATGTTGAACACTAGCTATGATGTTATACCTAATGCTGAAGGTTACATCGACCTATTGGTATTTGGTGATCCAATCAAGAATATCAATGGTTCTGAAATCTACAATATCCCTAAGAAGTTGAAGAAGGGTGATAAGGCAGGTGAATTGTCTTACGTGCGTAGAGAGAAAGTGTCTGTATTTGTATTGATTCCTGCTAATGATGATCAGCCTACTGGCTCTTTAGACAGCGACACTAAAGCCACTGAACCTGCTACAACTGCTAATCAGCAAGAGCCTGCATCTAATGATGCATTTGCCGCAGCAATGAGTGGACAGGTAACTGAAGCAAGCCTAGTGCTTACTGCAGAGTCATTGAGCTAATAAGCTGATAGCCACTAGGTTACAGAAAGGAAAGTGGTTACTTGACAAAGTGCCACTTTCCTCTTATATTTGATCCCTTCCCCAAGACAATTACAGATTATGATACAAGTAGGTATTAACGAAAACGTAGTATTGAAGTCAGCAGCTATTGCTGACAAAGGTTACTTGAAGATTGAAGTGAGACAGAAAGGAAACGAACAGGCTTCGGCTGATGATCCATTTGCAATGGCATCTGCTGGTCAAGCAATCGACGTTGCTTCTTCTACCAGTCTTACCATCTTAAAGTTACTTGTGCCTAAGGCCACCAAGACCAATGGCGATGCTAGAACAAGAGCTGAGCGTGTGAGCATGTCTAACAACGACTTGATTGAGACAATGAATAAGTGTAAGCACATCTTATCTTGCTTCATCACTTCTGACGACATTGCTGCTCTCTATGCAAATGTGTATATGAACACTAACTTCAGCATGGAGATTTACAAGGCTCAAGGAGCAGCTTCATTTGAAGACTTGCTACTAGACCAAGACAGAATGGACATTGTGAGCACCAATATCTTTAATGCATTCATTTCAGGTATTACTCCATTTTTGGATAAGGATGAGCATGCAGTGAGATTGAAGTTGATTAGACAGTCTAAGGAAAAGCACTACGGTACTATTCCTGGAGCAAGATATATCAGCACAGATCCTTTCATGGAGTCTATGCTAATCCCTGTTGAGCAGTCTAAGGTGAAGTTCAGTGCGTATGAAATCAAGAACGGCTTGAACGATGGTACACCAACCACACAAGCTGCTGCTGATGCTACACCTGCAGCTCCACCAATGTCTACTGATGCTAGTCCATTTGGTCAGCGCTAAACCCTAAAGCTTATGTTCTACGAAGATGTAATGCTCGCCATGTGTTCCAACAAGGATTCCTTGCTGAGAATGGTTGATGAATACACTTTGTACGCACATTATCTTGAATACGAACCTGATGTTCGTGGAAGGTCTTATCCTTCACCCCTGAGAGATGGAGATGATACTCCGTCTTTCGGGGTTTTTTATTCACGCCATCGTAGAGATGTAGAGTTTATGTGGAAGGACCATGCTCACATCAACAGTGATGGTACATCAGGAATATCAGGAGATGTATTTGATTTAGTGGCAATGCTGTTTGGATACACTGACCTTCAGTCTGTATTCAATCACATCAAGGATGATTTCAAACTTGGCAGCTTTCCGGAGAAGAAGGAGAAAGTGATAAAAGCTGTAGCAGCAGCTAGAGTAGATTGGCAAATAGCTATTAAGTCAAGACCTTTCACGGTTAAGGACTTATCGTACTGGTCACAATTCAACATCAATAGAGAGATATTGCAGCGATACAATACTTACGCAGTGAGTTGCTTTTGGATGACCAAGACACAGAGCATACCTAACTACCCTAACAGTCCCTGCTATGCCTATCGCATCTGGGATAGATATCAACTCTATCGCCCCTTTGAGGATAAGAAACGTAAATTCAGAAACAACTGGCTGGAGCTGTACGTACCAGGCTTTGAGCAACTCACTTACACTAGTGACTTGCTGGTTATTACTAAGGCTTACAAGGATGTGATGACCTTTGCATCTTTTGGCTATGAAGCAGTGGCATCACGTGGTGAAGATGTGTCTTTACCTGAAGAGTTCATGAAGATGGCTAAAGAAAGGTACAAGTACATTGTTACTTGGCAAGACAATGATGGGAAGACTGGTGTAGAGAAATACTACCCGGATCTCAAGCATTTCACTTGCCCTGGTAGTCCTGCTACCAATGACCCTAAAGACCCAAGTGACTACTGTAAGCGCTTTGGAGCAGAGAAGACAGCTCAGCTATTAAACGAGACGATATGGGGATACCTGAACTCCCACTAAATAGGCTAGCAATCTTACAATATCTAGAAGAACGATATCTCCGCAAGTTGGTATTATTCACTAAGCCAGGTACCTCTAGAGGATATTCAGGTATAGTGAATAGGATAAATGTGGAGGTAGATGCTGCTGAGGTAGATGATTGCAGCCTCACTATACAGATTGGAGAGACAAGAGTAGAAACTAGTGTATTAACATTCATTTACAACACAGGTAAATATGGCGATTTACAACCAGGAACAGCAAATAATGGGTAATGGTACTATACCTAAAATCATAGACGATGGAGCTTACGAGCTCATGAGTAATATGGTGCAGAAGTATCAGTATCAATACCCTGAAAGAAGTGCTGTAAGAGAGCTTGTCTCCAATGCACTAGATGCTGTAACAGAGAAGAACAACGCACTTAAGATACTCAGAGGCCAAGCAAAGGCTGAAGATTTCTATGTAGAGCGTGAAGGCTCTCTGTATAAAGACAGCAAGTGGAATCCTGCGTACTATGATGAGAACTGGCTAGCTACGGATAACAATGTCCAAATCACTTATCTTGAGAGAGAAGGTCAAAGAGACTTACTTACTATCAAGGACTTTGGTGTTGGTCTAATGGGCATTCGACTAGCAGGTTATTTCAGTCTAGGATTCTCCACTAAGAGAAACAACAAGAACACACTTGGTAAATACGGTATCGGTGCTAAGTCTGCACTTAGTACTGGTATCACTTCATACACTGTTGAGAATAGGTACAATGGAATGAAGATGTTATTCCAAGTGTTTGATCATACCTATCAACCTATCATTCCACCTCACAATTTGGAGACTGGAAAAGAGAACCCCTATGTAGAGATTGAAGTGAGAGGAGTAAAATACAAGTTCCACTACGAGCCTACTACAGAGAAGAATGGGTTAACACTGAGTATCGAATGTAAGAAGCACAAAAAGCAGTATTACATCGATGCTGTGAAGAATCAGATGATGTACTTTCCTAACATCTCTCTGTCACTTATCACTGAGAATGGCGTAAAGCAGTATATTGACCATAAGGCAGAGATACTCTATGAAGATGACAGCATTATCCTTAGTGATAATGAAGTCTACAAGAAGCCACACATGCTTATCAACAAGGTGAACTATGGCTACATTGACTTTAGAGAGTTGGAGATGGAAGAACGCTACGGTAATATCGGCATCAAGGTGAATCCAGAAGAGGTTACGATTAATCCTTCACGTGAGTCTTTGATATGGGATGATAACACTAGGAACGCTGTCTTAAACACTTACAAGAAAGTAAGTGATATCGCTACAAAGATGCTGAACAGTTCTGTTAATACTGACAACTTCGTGGACTGGATGTTCACTGTTGCTCAGTTGACTGACGTGAGTAGGTTCATCAAGAATGATAAAGACAGAAACGTACTAGTGAGACTCAAGGAGATTGCCAACATGAAAGAGGTAGAACTCTACTTCACTAAATACGATAACTCTAAGCTTCGTCTCAGAGACATTCACAATGCCTTTGCGATGAGAAGGGTTGTAGTAGAAGAGAAGGAGAAAGCAGGTAACAAGGTACTTAAGGTTACTAGAACTAAAGCATCAGCGTCTGCGTTCAATGAGAACTACAAGTTCTTTATTAAGCAAGAGCCTGGTGCTAGCAGTAACAAGCGTGACAAGTATCTGTTTGATCAGTACGGAGAATTTTATATCATCGAACACGTAGCCCATGCATACAATTACACATGGTACACAGGAAATGGCGATGACCTTTCTCCGCAGCCTGTTAGTGTAGACAAGGACTACATGCAAGAAGTCTTCTCCATGATAGCTGCTAGTCTTGGTGACTCTAAGTACCGAGATAACTTCATCGTGTATGAGTCTGTAGAAGTACCTGACAATTACAGTGATACAGAAGAAGAGGTATTGGAAACTGCTACGGATGAAGGTGAGGATATTGCAGTAGTGAAAGCAAAACGAGGTAGACCAGACAACTTACTACGTGTAAGTTTCTTCCAGCCTGCTATCTACTACAGTGAGCATATCAAGCAATTAGCTGCTATGCCAATGACTGGTAACTGGGCTTTCTATGATGTAGACAAAGCAGACTTAGACAGGTTTGAATCTCCTGAGGTATACTACATCAATCACAACGAAGAGGATGAAGTGTTGTACGCTAAAGTGGCTTGGCTGACTAAGGGTGTCTTGAGCAACCAGAGGAGAGATAGTGTACAGATGAATACTGACTCCTTGTACATAGACAAGGCACATCACAGTGTCAATATGAGCTACAGAACTGTGTCTACTAAGATCTTCGAGGAGAAGTACGACGACTGGTTCAAGCAGTCAGGTAACAATATCAAGTATCATGCTGAGATGACACTCTTAGATGAGAAGGATATTACCGTCATCCGTGCTTCACAAAAGTCCGTGAAGAGCCTTAAACGATTCAAACACTTAAGCCTGTTCTTTGCAGAGCTTAGAAACAACAAAATCAGTATGAGTAATGCACTTATTAACTGGAATACGGCACGTATTATTCAGGAGAAGTTCTACAAGTGTAGATTTCTAAACAACTTCCAAGGTATAGACATGGAGAGACACCAACTCTATAAGAAATTGGAGCAGTTTGTGAGTATGCACTATGTACCTGTAGATAATATCTCTAATCAAGGATTCAAGGCATGGCAGCCAGGTGAAGCTGAGGCATTGGTTGATCACTGTAACAGTATCTTCCAATTCCAAAAACTAGTATCATCTGGTGCTGCACCTGAGGTGATAGCAGATACTGCTAAGAACCTATTTGGTAACAGTCAAGTACAACAAGCACACGGAGCTGACCTTGCGTTAGTGAACCAGTTCGAGGAGTTGTTAGACTGGTGTGAGCCTTATCAGTTCCTCAATGCCATTCCTGCACTTGTAGGAGATGCTGTAACTACCTCTTTCAGGTATGCTATGGACAGCAAAGCTTGTAACACTCTTTGTCTCAACAATGAGTTAGAAGATGCTGTACGTAAGTATATGCAGATGGTTACTCCACCGGTAGTAATTTCTACACCAGGAGTTGTAGTCTACAATTCAGAAGGTAAAGAAGTGCTTAGACTTGGAGAGCAAACTACTATGGGTGATTTCTCCATAAGCGACTTTGATAATAACCCATCTACTCCTGATGAAGCGTTCCCACCTATTCCAGAATCATTAAATATAAATACCAATGAGCATGATGTTCACAATTAACGTCATCGGTGACAACATCACCGGACATGTAAACGGAGAGCATTATGGTGTATCCTTCACTAAGGAGCGCTATGATGCAATGAAAGCGTTAGAAGAAAAGGCACAAAGTGCTACATCTTTTGACCAGTTAAGAGATATTGTTGAGGAATTCAGGCCTATGACAAAGGAGACTTATGGAGCCATCGTGGAGACCAAAAGCCCTTTCATCATTCAGGACCCAGTTCGCAACCAATACTTTCTACGCTACAACAATGCAGTTAGTGATGTAGCTATTCCTCAAGCCTTAGTGGACAGAATGATCACTATGGTAGAGAAGCAATTGGATATCACTCCAATCGTTAAGTGTTGGGTAAGATGGTTGAGAAACCCTTTAGCACGTTCTTCTCAGAGAGATAGAGCGTTCGTAGGTTACATCAACACTACTTACACTGACCCTAAAGTGGTTAAGGAATTAGTGGATAAGAAAGGCTTCAGTGAAGAGAAGGCCAATGAAATGGCTACTGGTTACCAAACTCCAATCACTACTGAAGGTCTCTTGTGTACTTACAAAGTAAGCAGGGAGGTAACTAAGAAGTTTGTGAAGGGTGAGAAAGGTGCTGTAGAGGAGGTAGACCGCTACGACTTTGAAGTAGATGAGTTCACTGGTCTTAAGAAGATGAAGACTCCTGAGTACGTTGAGGACTTAGTGTTTGAGCCTGCTATTATGGGTAAGAGGGGAGATGAGTTCACTTGTAAGGCGCTTAACGGTGGCTTTGACCACAAGGGACACATCATCAAAGTTGGTTGTATCCATTCACTAGAAAACTGGTCTCAGGTAAGTACAAACCGTACTGGTGGTCCTGGCTTACACGTAGGTAACTTGGATTACATCCGTAGCTACCAAAGCAGTGGTACTGCAACACACAACGTGTTTGTAGATCCTATGCATATTGGTGGATTCAGTTCTGCAGGTGGAGATGGTGCCTTGGTGTGTAAGCAGTACTTTGTTGCTAGCGATTTCAAAGGTGTAAACAGAAGTGTATATCATAGTGCAGGTTATGCTGCGATGACTGATGCTGAGTTTGCATTAATGGTTGAGGAAACTGTAAACAAGGAGAAGATGGCTGCTGAGAAGGCTGCTGAACTCTATGAGCACAGAAAGAATCAGGCTAGTATTTTAAAGTAAAGTAACTTAGCCCTATGGCAAGAAGCAACATAAGGGCAGGAAACACTTGGGAAAGAGACTGCGTAAACAAACTCAAATCCCGATCTATTTATCCTCATGTGGTAACCTCTCGCTACGCTAACAGAGCGAGAGACCACAAGGATAAAATTGATTTAGTGAACAGTGATGAACATCTGAGAGGTATGATGACAGATTCGATACAGACAAAGACGACTGTAGACAACCTGAACTATGCCCAGATACTAGAATCTATGACCAGTTTTCCTGGTACCCGTAAAGTGATATGGCATCGTAAGACTAAGAAGGCTGGTAAGCTGTTCAAAGAGGTGGGTCAGTTTGCTATCATGAGCATTGATGATCACATCGAATTGTTGGTTCACTGGAGAGCTGCTCAGGTGCTACAGAAGGTGTTACCGCATCTTCCTGAAGAAACTCAGGAAGAGGTGAAGAAAGAATTATCGACATTAGGATTACCCTATTAAACCGTACTATGAAGATAGCATTGATTGACGCTGACTTTATGATTTATGTGATTGGGCATCACTTAACTGTAGAGCTGGGTGTTACACACGAACAGACTGCAGAGCAGTTGCCTGAAGAGCAAATCATGGTTAGGGTATTGGATAAACTTCAGAGTATCGTATCCTGGATTGTAGTGGAGACTGGGTGCAGTCACGTAAGACTTGCCTATTCTTCACTTACTCCAGTGTTTCGATATGATGTATACGAATTGGATGAATACAAAGGTGGACGACCGGTTAAATCTGCACTTACTAAGATGGTAGAATCTATCCTTAGAAGTGATAAGACCTACGAGCAGTATACTGTAGAAGGCCTAGAGGCAGATGACCTTATTTGCTACTGGGCTTGGAAGTGTAGATTTAATGGTACTGAGTACGTAGTGTGTTCTCCTGATAAGGATATGAAACAAGTGCCTGGTCAATACTTCAAGTGTAAGGGAGATTCTACAGGAATCGAAACCATCACTGAAGACAAGGCACTATACTACCGCAATCTGCAGCTTATCATTGGAGATACTACCGATAGAATACTTGGTATTCCAGGTATGGGTCCTGTGAAAGCAGAGAAGTTACTGAATGAAGCAGGAATGGATCCTATAGGTGCTATTCTAGGAGCTTACAGAAGACATTTTGGGCAGAAAATGGGTAGCATATTCTTCAGACAGACTATTGATACCGTTACCATGATGACTCCATATCATGCGTACTACTTAGAATACCAAGAAGTTCTTGATGTAGACTTCGAGTCTACAGAAGTGAGTGTTTCTGTTGCAGATACTGCAAATCCGTTTATATGACACAATACATCGAAGAATTGTACAAGCATCACTTGAGTTCGTGGTTTATTCTACCAGCTTGTGGTGTGTGCTTGAAGGATTTTCAGTCTAACGGCTTTCTGAACACGTATGTCTCGGAGGACTGTTCCTTGATACTCGTAGTTGTAGAACGTCACAGTGCATTACCTGCTAGAATGTGTGGACTTAGACCTTTGAGGATTACACTGAATGGACAGCCAGTAAACTGTTACTGTCTAGAAATACCAGTGGAGTTTAAAGAAGATGCTCAGAAATATAGAGAGGGTAGATACACAGAGTTCTCAGAAAAGTTAAAGACACTTATAGTAAACCACTCTGGACTCAGTTGTTTAGTACAGACTGATACCAATGGATTTCCATACGTAGTAGAAATGGATCTTAGACTGGCATCATTATTCTATCAGCATAGAGGAGCTATGGAGGATTTCATGGCAGAAGCGTATTACAACGAAGATGAAAGAGAAGAGGCGTTAGAGATATTCAGGAGTCAGACAGAGCTACTGAGTAAACCGAAACCTGGTGAGTTTATTAGATTAGTATCTACAACAGTTACACAATAAGAAAGGGGGCCAAGTGCCCCCCTTTTTCATTCGGCTCAGTTATGATGCTCTTACAAAGATACGTAGGTAGTTCCTTGTAAGAAATTGCGGGCTTTGTACTGCTGCTCCAGTCCAGCAACTGTACGCCCTAGTGGCTTTTCAAAGTGTGGCATGTCAGGAAATCTGGTCCAGTCACCGCCCCAAGACCATCCGTATTCCTTAAACACTTGTACCACTTCTTGCCAGTCAGCAACACCATCACCATCAAAGTCTACATTGGTTTCCCAAGATGCTGACTCATAGGTGCCATTGCCATCCTTGTCTTTCAGTAATACGATGTCTACAGCTAAGCCGTAGTTGTGGTAGGAACGTCCAGCACGAGCTTTGGTAACTATCTTGCCAGGCTTTGTACGACCTTGGGCAAAGAGTGCATCCTGCTCAGTGAATGTTCTTAGTGTATAAGCGAATCTGCACATAGCACTACCGGATAATCTTTCACAGATTTCCTTGTAGATGTTATGGAGTTCAGCTCTAAGCTTTGGATGAATCAGGTCAATCCGCTCCAGCGTGATTGGGTCTAGTTTAACTGTAGACATAGTGTATAGTTTAAAAGTAACTTTCAGCAGTGTGTGGTCCCCACTTGTCTGCCTTACACTTAGCATCTGGTGCTGAGAGTAAAGACACTAGTGGACAGCCACAAGCACCACAGTAATAGGGTGAGTTAGGATCGTGGTTAGTGATATTGCCAATCACTTGACCTAGTTTGGCATTCATCTCTAGCTTATTAGGGCAGGTATCGCACTTAGTAGCACGCTCTTTAACCATGAGCCTAAGCTCTGGTGATAGGTCTTTCTTCGTAGCGTTCATCCAGCCTTGGGCAATGTCAATGAGTAGCATATTAGAAGCGTATGAATGTTCTTGTAACACCAATACCAATGTAAGGTTGAGGTATTGGAATAATAGTGTAGCCGGCTTGTAAGCCAATACCCCACTTCTTAGGTTTGTTAGTATAAGGAACTCTCACAACTTTTACTCCAACCTCTTTAACGTACGGATTCGCATGTGTAATAGACACTTCCATATCTTCCCGCCTCTTGAAGAAGGACCCTGATTTCTTCGTGTTAAAGAGATATGTCACCGAGTCTTGTACCACTAGTGATAAAGAGCCTGGCAACTTAGAAGGGTTAGAGGATACAACAGCTTTGGCCATATACCACGGATTATTGAATATACCCGTTAGTGTATGAGCAGAGGAGTCTGGAGTGTATTCAGGAGAAACAGTTACCGCTGTATCCTGAGGAAGGTACACTGTGTCTCTAGTCCTAGTTTGTAGTGCCAGCTTTACGTCTTTAATCTCTGTACCAAACTTCTTATTGATGGCTTTTACATTGAAGAGCTCTTCTAGAATACGACTGTTAGAAGCTTCAAGAGCTTGTACATGCACGAGCGATGTGCTGTCTTCAGCTACTATGACATTCACAGTACTACTGTCATCTTTCAAAGCCTCTCTTAGAGCCTGCATCTCTGTTAAGGTATCTGGAGCAGGTTTCTGCGTACACTCTCTGTACATGAATATACCGATGATGACAAGCAGGACTTTAGGATCCAACGCTGTCTTCACCACTGTTTTTAGTAGTTGTATCATTTTTCTTGTATTTACGAGTGAATGCGTTGTCTGCAACGATTGATGCCCATCCGCCTCCTACAGTAAGAGCTGTAATTTCTAAGATCAACACAGCAAGATCCTTGTTTGTAAGAGGATGCTTGATGAGTAGAATGTACCAGCTCATCGCTATGAAGTTGGCAGCAAATACCAAAACGACAAATCTCCTGTGTGATTCAGGAGACTTACTGTCTATGAGTTTAGAGAAAAATGATTTAGAGGGCGTTTGCATGTTAGCCTTTTTGTGCTGCATCAAGCAGAGCCTTATCTGTCACAGTGTAGATCTCGTGGAAGTTAAATACTCCCAACTCAGCCCCTGCTTGTGCAAATAATTGTGCTAACTCTCTAGGGTTTTGTCCTTTGAGTAAAGACACCTCAATCGCGTCTACATCTAGTGTAGTCTTGTGGTCTCCAATCTCAGTAAGCTCCTTGATGAAAGCTTCGTGAGCTGGATTCTTGGTTGGCTTTCCTTCTGTGTCTAATACATCATCTAAGAATTCTGGAACAGAGTACATACCATCCTTTTCAGACCCGTGTTTCTTAAACAACTCAGTACGCTTTTCAAGGAACGCTTTAGCAGTTGCCTCGATCTTTCTGGTGTTCAAGTCACACACGAATTGAAGTAACATGTCGGTAGAACCTGCATGTAAGATTTTATACTCTAGGTACAACTTAGCCCATTGGAGAGTTGATTTTTCTACTTTGTGATTCATAGCTGGTTAGTTAATGTGTAGTGATATAATCTAGGTTTATTCGGGTTCTTAAGCTAACTCAGCAGCCATCAATTCAAGTGCCTTAGCAAAGGGTTCGTCATTAGCTGAGCATACCCAGTTCTTGTGGATATTCGCTAACACTTTTTCACCTACTACAAGATCGAATTGAGCGGTAAGATTTACTGTAGTACCTTGGATGGATTTGGTAGCTGATTTAATAACCAACTCACCGTTTACTGGAATAGATAGTGGCATAGTATAAGTTTTCACCAAATATAGGAATTATCAATAGAACTTTCTGTGCTTTTGGAATATGTTCTTGATAATTGATACGTTGCCGTCTTTGATGGTTTCATCCTCGGCATCTGGTTCACTGCCTACAAGCACAGCTGCAGAATAGTAAAATACTAGAGCACTGTTCTTAGTAGTCATTAGATGGCCTACTTCGCTGTACTTTACACCTTGTGCTATGTATAAGGTTTTAAGTTTAGATGGGGGCAAATCTTCTGTTCTAACTATGGTAACTCCATTAGAGAGCATGTCTGAGAACAGTCTGTAATAGTGGTGATCAGCTTCCCAGCGTTGGATTAGGTGTTGAATCGGACTTAGTGATTCGTTAGTCTTACACAGCTTCTCATACTGAGCAGTGATGTAGAGCTTCTTGCCTGCAGCCAGAATACCAGCACTGTCTTCACCCTTGAGTATCATGAATTGTTTATACCTAGTAGTGTTAGTAATCTCCTCCATACTAGTGTATATCTGAGTAATCTCTGCTATGTTATCAGATAGGTTGAACGTAGCTTCTTTCTTACGCTTACGGTAAGCTATTACTTCTTGTACTACAGTAGCAACTGCGTTACCGGCTAAGAATTCCGACCATGAAAACTCCATTCTGGGTGCGTTTAAAGTATATGACATAAGACACCTGTTTTTAGGTGTTATAGTGTTGCAATAATACGTCAAGTAGTATTAACTACAAAGCGTACAATGTCAAGCATCTATAGCACTATTTGTACCTACTGATTTTTATTAGGTCTGTATAAAATATAACCCCAAAATAACTCGAATCCAAAGAACCAGCATATAAAGGGATAGATAAGCACTCCCCACCATCCAAATGCTGCTCCAAATTCACTGGCGCTGACCAAAGATAGAGTCATAAATCCAAGCCATACAAATTTTGCTTAATTTGAGTTAAAGTATTGTAAACGGTCCTCCGCTCGCTGTACCAGCCATTGCTTGAATACCGTTAAGAACTGTACCTTTCTCTAAGTAAGCCGATTGGTCTTTACCAAAACCATCTTTCCATCTAGCTGTAAAGCTGAAGCCTTTATCAGCATGGAAATTAACTGTTACACAATTGCCACAAAATGGGTTTTTAGGAAATCCACTTACAGGCGTATTACTGTCCGATACAGTTGCTTTAGGTACTTTACTGTTAATCTTTTTAGCAAGAATCACTACTAAAGCGATTACTACCAGGATAATGAAAACGATTGTTGATGTTGTCATGTTATATAGGTTTAAAGGTTAAAAAGGATTTGGTGAGAATGTACAGCCGATACCATACTGCCACCAACTTTGTCCAGCTTGACTGCTAGAATAAGAAGCAACTACTGTACCGCCTGAATCTCTTAGTTCTAATGTATAATATAATGTAGCACCAGCAGAACCTGATAAGTCAAAATTAACATACCAATTACCACCATCTAAACCAACACCTACATTATCAGAAGGATCTGAACCTGAATCTTTAGTTACCGTAACGTAATAGCCCGATGGTGGATTAGAAATAGTGATTGAATAAACCGCATTGTATTGACCATATTTACAGAAGAAACCGGCTATAACAATACTAGGAGTAGGTACAGAACAAGTATCAACTGCATCAATCACATTTGATGATGTGCTAGTCATACGAATAGGCTTTGCACCTGCAGCTTCATAAAGCCATTGCTCTTCTCCTGCACCCCCATTCACATAATAAGGGTCGTATTTGGTTCCGTTTAAATAGTAAAGAGTAGAGTTTACACCTAAAGTAGCAGATGAACTATAAACAGTAAAAGGATAATCTCTGGTACCCGCACAAGCATTGGCAGCAGATGTGAAATTCTGTAACCCCGCATGATTGGCTTCTCTGTAAACAGTATGAGCGTACAGCGTAGTGCAACGGTGGCAGTAACTATGCCAACTACCTAACGATACAGCGCCACTTGACGGTGGCAAAGTAGGGCTATATGGATTAAGAGGCGTGTACACCCCTAATCTAGCGTCATTGATATTGAAAGGGGCCTGACTAGGTATTTCTAGTTCGGCTCTTATCAAGTCCATGCTGATCAGATTAGGTGATGCTGGTAATGCCATATTAGTTCAATTTACCGAATTTGTTTTCGTATGCTTGTAATTTACTCTCTAATTCCTTAATTCTCTCTTCGTGATTTTTACCTACCTCTACGAGTAGTGGTATAACTTTTTCGTACTTAATAGCACCGTAGCCGTTAGCTCTCATTTGAGTAATCTCTGGCATTACAGTAACTACATCTTGATATATTAAACCGTAGTCATCTCCCTTGAAATCTTGCTGCAAATTATTCCAAGTAAAGGTCATACCTCTCAAGGCTAATAATTTACCAATCGGGTTTGTGATTAATTGCTGATTATCTTTGTATCGACTATCAGAAGAAGCATAAGCTATTATGTTACCATTAGCATAAATAGTATCAGTAGATGGGTTACAGTAAATACCTGCTGTACCATAAATGGAGTTGCCACTACCCCAAAGCATTTGGTAAGTAGATGCTGAGTCATTATTGTAATTGATTGCAACATTACTAGCTATTCCATAAAAGTTAGTCGCTGTCATGCTACCACTAATCCAAATGTTACTACTTATAGCAGCTACTGTAGTACCATTCACTACAACAAGTAACCCATGAGAACTTAGATTTGCGGCTTGGCCACCTGCGTTAGGATGCGCCCAAGCTAATCCGTAAAGAGAACCAGTACTTCCACCACCACCAGGTAACATGTAGGACTCCCCCATAGCATATACGGCTTGAAATAATGTAGAATTATATTGGCCTACTAGCCCTAAACCATAGTTGCTCATTACTATATTTCCAGTTGCTCTTATACTTCCACTTTGTGGGGTAAGATGCACTTCGCTACCTGCTAAATAAATAGGTGAATACGTAGCAGTATTTCTATTGTAAGCTATCACATTACCTGTTCCTCCCGAATAACCTACCTCAACAGCAGCACCTGTAAAACCAACTCCATTATACCATCCACCAAACCTACCCTGTGCTGAAGCACTTGTAAAACCTTCGTCAGCTCTTACTGATAAAAAAGTAGGTCTAGAGGATGTTCTAACATCCTGATTTAACCAACTAGATAACCAAACACCCAATGTTCCTGAATATATATCGCCGTTAGCTAAGAAATTACCATTTGTACAAATACCCTGATTAGATGTATTACCGTATAAGTAATAAGACCCTTGTTCTGAGTATGATGCAGCATTATCATAACCAGGAAATAAAGCTCCCTTGATTTTAAAATCTCCCCAAGATTCAAGACGAGCTATTCTACCCAATGTTCCTGATATATCTCTACCCGCAGCACCTCCTGGAGCAAAGCTAAATGTGAAACCTGCATTAAATGTTAAGTAAGATACGTTATCTCCTCCTGGCGCAATCCAACTTGAACTACTTCCTGTGTGTCTAATATTATGACCAATACCACCATAGTTACCACCTGAGTAGCCAGCAACTAAACCTCTACCTTCATTACCACCGTTTCCTAAGTTTACATTATTTGTTCCATAAGTATCTCTAAAATTTCCTGATTGAACATAGTTTTGACTTATTAATCCTACATAAGTTCTAGCAGTTCCATCAGGGTCTAGTCTCATTGCATGAATACCGTTAGGACTTGTACCTACAACATTATTTGTGTTATTGACATAGAAGTCTAACCAACCACCAGCAACTGCGTGTCCAGCTACTATTCGGTTGGAACCATTATTACCTAATTGTAATAAATCCCAATCAAATTTACCATTGTAGTTACCTAACGCCCCCGCATATATAGCGTCAAAATAGTTAGCCGATACGCTGCTGCTTGCTGTGATTGCGCCTGTGTTGTCTAACTGTAATGCTTGTACTTGTGTTCCTGCATTTAGTGTTGTAAATCTTAACCCACCGCTTACGGCTGACGCTGTATTTGCAACTATATAGCTTCTGATATGCGAATATGTTTCATAAGCTGATGAAGCGTTAAGAAACTGAAAGGGCATTTCTACTGCCAAGTTTACAGTATTCGTTGCCCTTCTTAAAGTTAATGGTTGGAATACACTTGCAGTTGCAACAATATCTGCTGTATTTAATTGCCCCGTAAACAACCCACTCCCCGCCACCTGCAAAGCATCTGTGCCGTTGTCGGTGGTGGTTTTGATTAGGGTATTTCCTGCGGGTGAAACTCTTGAACGTTCTGCACCGTTTACGAAAATTATATAAGGATAAGCCCCTTCTGAATAAACTACACTTGCGGAAGCAGTTAACCCAAACACTGAACTTGTTGAACTTTCCCTACCGAACCAAAGGTCGTTTACGCCACTTGACATATACCTTGTAACTGCATAACCACCACTATTAGTAGATTGAAGTGTTAAAACTGAATTGCTTTTTGTTACATCTACATTCCCCCCAAAACTCCCCGCCCCACTCATAGACAAACTTGTGCCGCTTATAGGTACAGTTGAAGTAAGTGCTGAACTATTTAAAGTAACCCTTACTATATTATTTGTACCAAACTGTAAATCGGTTGAAGTGTTTGTACCAAGTACCGAAGCATAAGCAGTGCTTCCTGTAAATCTTGTTCCTGCTGCGCTTCCTTCAACTGTTAATAAGAAATCTCCACTCGTATTTATGGCTCTTATTAAATCCTGAAAGTTTGTTGTTCTTCCTGATGCGTTTACTACAATCGCCGAGGTTGAATTTACTGCTCCACTAAACGCTGCACTTGTGCCGCTTAATGCGCCCGTCAACGTTCCACCGCTCAAAGGCAAATAAGTTCCTGAAATCAAATCAGTAATATCACCCGCAACGGCTGCAACTAAAGTACCTGAACCGTTAGCTTTAAGCATTGAAGATATTACAGAGCCTTGTGTGATGGAGCTGCTGAAGGTAGCATTTCCTGTTACTAGTATAGAGGGACAATCAATATTGGATAAAAATATCATCTCATTATTTCTTTATTACTACTCGATATGCATTAGAAGCTGGTGCTACTGCGAAGGTTACTGTAGCAGTAGTGGTGGTAGTGATTGCTATGTCAGTAAACACTCTCTCGTATGTGGTGTTATTGTATATTTCTACCGTCACGTCCCTAGTGTTTAGGCCATGTGTTAACACAAATGAGGTGTTGGTACCGTTACCTACGTTGGCTGCAAATCCACCTGTTCTATTGTCTAAGAGTGTTTTAAGTTTTAGTGGGGTTACTATTCTGGTGTCATCGGTACCTGCATCTGTTTCTACTTGAGTGGCAATTTCAGCTATACCTGTTCTTGTTTCTGTAGCAGTACGTCCTGATAAAGTTTCTGGTGTTACTGCTTTAACAGCATCTACTCCAGCATTAACTTCTGCTTGAGTGGCTAGTTGTATTAACCCAAGGACTGTAGTAGTAGCTTGTTGTCTATTCACTTCAAGTCTAATCCAATCTGTAACTAAGGTAGTAGAAGCAGCATCTTTATTTGCTATTATTACGTCTCCAATATTGAAAGCTTCACCTCCTACTGTACCTGCTACAGATACATACCAGTAATCACCTTTTTTAGTTCCTACAACTGGTGAAGATCCTACTGGAAATGTTCCTACAGAGGCATCCCAGGCTCCTTCTAGATTGCCTAAACCGCCAACAGCGTTGTCTATATAGGTCTTAATGGCTTGTGAGGTAGCAAGGGTAGTAGTACTAGCTGACGCTAAATCTGTTACTATAACAAGCTCTGCTACGTTACCAGTAGACCCACTGATGTTACCTAATACTCTTAGATTACCTATCTGAGCAATCTTAGCAAGTGTTACGTTGTTATTCGTAATCTTAACGGCAGTAACAGCATTGTCTGCTAATTTCCCAGTACTGATACCGAGGTCTTTAACCCTAAGTGTATCAGCATTTATTTCTATTGTGACGTTGTCTACGTTGACGCTTAGAGTTACTTCATCTCCGTCTCCTGAGTAAGATTCAGTAAGACCAGCACCCCCTATAACTGAGCGTAAATCCCCAGAGATATCTACCCATGCAGTGCCATCCCAAAAATAGATTCGTGCATCTGTAGTATTAAAATATATCTGTCCTCCTACTGGGGCTGCTGGAGCAGAAGCTAAGTTTTGTAAGGCTGCGTTCAGTAACTGATTTTTAGTCAGGTCTATACTGGTAAGAAAAGTCTGTGGCATGATTGATTAGTTTAAATAAGCTTTTCCGCTTATGGCTGATGAAAATGTTATGGTTATAGTGTTTATAGTATCATATTTTACATCTCCTATAATCTCTCCGTCTGCAGTATCAATACACTTTACACTGGGATTCTTACCCATATTGTGTTCTATACTCCAAGTAGTAGAAGGTATATGTTGAGTGTGGGTGTAGTTATCTCTTACATACAAATCAGTAATTACAGCATTCAAGTCAGCTTGGTCTGCTAACACTCCTTCAATGTTTCCCCACACTGCCGGCACATCTTTACCTACTGGTACCAGGTCTTCATCTTCTATCCCATCTCTGTAAAAGTAAGCACCTATACCGTCTTTCACTATTGCGATTAGGCCGCGTACTCTTACTTCCATTGGAATATTAGCATTAGCCTGTTCAATAGTACTCCAGGGTCCTGATCTTGAGTCTATTAAGAACGGGTTTTTAGCTTCTATACTGTATGGTAGTTCTAACTTAGTTGACATGGAATTCAAATTTATGACTTGTTTTGTAAGGAATTGCATTAACCATTCTGTACACTATATAACTTTCACCGCTTATAGATACTGTACTATAGTAAACAAATATACCTTTTAAGTCTAAGTACATAGCATTGCTATCTTCCGCAGTTTGTAAAGTAAGTGTATTGTGAATTGCTAACCAGAATCTAGTCTCTATCGTACCTGTGTTTAATTTCAAGTCTTGTATCTGAGGATTAGTGAATGTAACAGGCACTTCACCTACACCACTGTAAAGTGGAATTATAGCGTTAAAAGCAATAGAAACCGTTAGAGTACTCCCCGTAATTGGATTAGGTACAGGATTTCCATTACTATCTTGACCTACAGTACCTGGTCCATAAGTCACTTCAAACGTAGCAGTATGAAGACCAGGACTTAAAACTCTAGTGAAAGAGCCTGTAAGACCTCCAGTGTGTACTGCTATACCATCAACTCTTACTAGTACAGAAGTGACAGTACCACCATCTCTTTTAGTGTAATCAAGTATGTAGTGTAATTGTGTAGGTAAAAGAGCTGGAACTGGATTGCTTAAACTGTATATAGATACAGTAGGTGGGATAAACACAGGAGGTACTCCTACTGGAGGTTTATCCTTTATAACAAGTAGATCTTGAGTATCACAGTCTGTATCACACCCACAGTCTGTTATCTCGGGGTCTAGTGAAATGTCAATAGGAGCAACTGGGTTAGCTGCTCCTACGGATAGTTCTAGTGATATGTCAAGTGGATTAGGCATAGCTTAGCATCTTCAGTATTTGTTCTTCAGAGAGATAAGACCTATTGGTCTCATTGCTCAGGGCATGTATAAATAGGTATTGCAAGTCTGCACTCTCCACTACGGACTTAGTAATAGTAATCCCATTCATGTGACCATACATGATACACTGAAAGTTCTCTTGGAACTTCCTGCTCAAGTCATCGTACTGAGTTTCAAACTCTGCATTGGTTAGTGTTGTCATATTAACATCCGGAACATCCGGTCCCACATTTTAAGTTGGCGTTAACAATAGTAGTGTGTGCATCAGCGTAGTTATCACAAGCGAAAGCTACCTTGGCAGCTAACTGATGCATGTGAAGATCCATAGCATATTCTCTAGTTTTCTTGGTGTCTCTTAGTGAGGCAGATGCCAATTGGCCGATTGCTTCCACAGTACACTTATTCGATGCGTATAGTTCCAGAAATCGGAAGATAGCAGGAGAGCCTATGTAGAATTCATGTCCTAAGGCAGCTGCTCCTATTGCTTCTTTAAGTGTGATGCGATTATTCTGATTATCAGCTATAGTAGCTGTTACATCTATCTCTACGTTCTTCACACCCGTACTTGTACTCACTAACACTGCAGTACCAAAGGTGTAGCCATTGGTCATGTACACTTGTACCGAAGTATTGGACGTTAGTGTTATAATCTTACCCGTACTGTCAACCGTGAAGCCACCAAGGCTTTGATAGGCTATCAGATTGAATACGTTGACACTATCAGGGAACTCAGTAAGTCCAAAGAGTGTAGCAGCTAGGTTGTACCCAGTGGTTTGAATACTGGCAGCATCAGCAGCTTTGAAGAACTTGTTGAGGGTCCAACTGATTGCTGTTAAAAGTTTACCCACTACTCCGTATACTACAGGAGCATTATGAACAGGAGTAACTTGGCCATATCCTGTAGTGTTACCACCGGTTCCTACATTCCCGGTGGTATCTTGTATCTTGACTGTCTTTCCGTCTATCGGTGTAGAAAGAACGGAAACTGAGGGTACAAAAGGCATAGTATGTGTTTTATAAGGTAAAGATAATCTTATCTGCTGATAGTGCTAAGTTCCTTCTCTGTCATGAATTTCACTTTGTTAATTAGGGCAGCTTGTGGTATAGGGAAACCAGCCTTAGTCCATTTTAACATAGCTTGATCCCAAGTGTAATCGTCTTCTTCGATTGCTTTCCAGGTAGCCTGCATCGCATTCTTGTAGTCGGTTATCACTCGTAGAGCAGGTATAGCATTACCCGTTACGGTGCTAAGTACATCAGTAGAACTGTAGAACTGTAAATCTTGCTGCAGTCTATAGAGTGTATTTATCAGCACTTTTAGGGCGCTTTTCTTGTTGCCGTCCTCATCATCGTCTAGGTCTATGTAAGAAAGCATCAGTCCTGCTAACACTACGCCAATGGTCCACATTATACCAGAGAAGTTCCGGTACATGTTCTCCATATTGTGCACATCAAGGTCTTCTCCATTCTTCATAGTGATACCTTCGAAGACGTCAGAGGTACTGCCCAGTTTCTGCATAAGCATACGTAACAAGATGGTTACACTACCATCAAGGCCTATGTCTTGGTAGTCTCTCCATCTACCTTTAGTCTTACGTTCAAGATCTTGGTCGTAACGCTCATCCATCCACCTGCTAGCAAAACCCTCAGGCATCCAGCTTAAACGGAACTGAGCAATGAGCCTACCTAGTATACCTTTCTTCAATAGCTTGGTAGCATTCTTATCAGTGTTACCCATTACAGTGTAGATGACCTTGTTGACTCTGTTCTTGAGCTTATTCCACTCTACTCTGTCAGCTAGTTCTTCTTCACTCCATCCTTGTGCTTCGTACGCGTCTGAGCGGAAATCCCCTTGTTCGTTGTATAGCTCCCAAATAGGCATACGCTTCATCTCACCGGTTGCCAAGTCTTTAACCATGGCTTTGCGGTACATCATGGTAGCAATCAATACAGAAGCTCTGATGTTATAATCACCTCGCCTCATCATCTCGTAAGGCTTGGCCCAGTTAGGTATACCATCTCTACGAGTAGACAACTGAGTCTCACCATACATAGTATCCACTACATCTCCCATCACTCCACTAAGTTCCATTAGTCTGTAGATCTTCATTGCTTGGCCTTTGTCTGCTCCTTTGAAGAAGTTACCTACAGAACTGGATACCATTTTCCAAGCTGACTTGAAGCTCTTACTATCGTAATCTCCCTTATCACCAAGACCTTTGGCTCCTGATGCATAGTTGATGGCAGATACGTAACCGAAGCTCCAGTTGGCAAACGCAGAGAATGGATTGTAGCTTAGTGATTTGGCCTGCTGTATAGAGATTAGCTTGTCACCAATCTGAGAGCCATACACTGTTCTACTATTCTGTTCTAGAATATTACGCTGAGCTTCTAAAGCTGCATACTGTTCTCCGTACTCAGCTTCAGTGATGGCACCACTCTTCCTATCCCTGTTGAGCTTATCCATACGCTTAGTAAGACTGTCCCACTGTTTGCGTGCTACCTTTTGGGATTGGGCCCAACTTATCATATTCCATGGTGACACTTTAGTATCATATATTCTAAGACCAGTGTTGCCTTGTAGGTCTTTTGCTCTACGGTACATGATAGATTCCTTAGCGTATTGTACGGACTGTATCAAGTTCACGATCGACTTTGAAGTGGACATGCCTGAAAGTACTCTAGCATTGTGTTGGTTGAGAATAGTTTCTCCAATCTCGTATATCTCCTTCACGTGAGAGAAATGCTTGAAGTGAACAGCCATATTACCGAATGCTTCTAACACTCGTACGATGTCCGTACTCATCTCTGATACATTCTCTTCTGACGCTCTCATGTAGTTAACAGGCAAGAATTCAAACCCACTAGAGTTTCTGTAAGCTTCTTGTGCTGGTGATGCAGAAAGGCTGTTGAGGAAATCAGTAGGTGCGTTCTTTATTCTCTCAGTGATGGTATCAGACTCTCTGAGAGACCCTTTACTCACTGCAGGGAAGAAGTTTGGAATCAAGTTCTTAGTGTCATCGTAAGGCAGCATACTCACATAGTGCTGTATCTTGGACTGCACATAAGTGTATATGGCTTTCAGTTCTGGATCCTCCATTACCATATTGAACTTTGCATCATAGTACTGTGGAAATACCTCTCTATTAGGAACCATTATCACATACTTCTCTCCACGATTGACACGTTGGTCCACTATACCCTCCATGGTTTCTAGGAACCTGATTGGGGAGTTACTAGCCAACCATACCTCCTTTTCGTTCATTCTCTCCTTTTCTAAGATGTCTATCTCAGCCTGCTTATCTATAATGGTGCTGTCACTTCTCACACTATCTATTCTCAGGTTGACTGAAGTATCTACAGATAAGAAGAATTCTTCTTTGTCAGTGATGTAGCGCTTGTATTTACGGATAGCTTCCTGCACGATGGCGTCTGCTTTCTGTCCATACGCTTTTTCTATAGCTGCTACCTCTGCATCATACTCTGCTCCAGTCTTCACATTACCGGTATTGAAGTCCACTAGGTTTCTGATATCTACAATGTGTACTGCTTGCTTAAGTGTATTCCAATACTTATTATAGGCATCTCCAATCATCCTGCCTTTCTCAAAGCCAAGATTTGGATTGTCTAGTATAGCTTGAATGCTCTTATCCCTTAACGCTCTTGTAAAATAGAGTGCACGGTACCATTCTGGAGAGAATTCGTTTACCAGGCTAATGGAGTGTTTGGTCTTGCGAACAATAAGCTCCATTGCATCTTCAGGTTTCTTACCTGTCTTCTTTGCCCAGTCCTTAAGCTTCTTATCCAAATCCTCTAATTCAAATGTATCTCTACGCACCTGCTCATCACGAAGACGGGCAGTATCTGTCATCAGCTTACCTAGTGTTTGAGCTAGTTGTCCTTTGGCAGAGTTGAGTGAGCGGGTAGCATTAGCCACCATGTTCTCATCTTCTATATTCACTAGAGCATCTCTACTGATTCCTGTATTCTTCATGAACTGGTTGATCAGTGTACTGTCAGTAATCTTACCGTGTAGTAAAGCAGCTTGGCCACTTAACTCAGCAAATCCAGACTCATCAATTCCTTGCTTGTCATACTCATCTAATTCACCCAACATCTGAGCAGAGTTCCTCCACATATTTACTAAAGCGAATGCAGTGATTAGGTCTTTTGCATGCAGTGTTGGACTTTCAATTGCTCTCTTGGCCCAGTCTAGATGCGACTTACCAATCTTAATCATATTGTTGAGGTTCATCTGAGACTTAATCTTCTCAATATCTAGCTCCAACTTCTGTTGTCTAACTTTTCTATCAGCTCTCATAGAAGACTCTTCACGTGTAGAATCACTAATCTGTTGAGACAATTGCTTACGGATATCCATTAAGTTCTTGAGTAGTGCCTCTAGCATCTTCTGCCTACCATCAATAGGACCTTGTGAGTTAGGAGCACCTGTATACACTTTCTTGAATACATCAGATATGATCACATCCTCCTCTCCTTGAGCTGATGGGGTGTTAGTAGATACAATACGCATCTCTAAGCTGTCTGTATAAGGGACATTTACATTACGACCTTCGTGTAATATAGTAAGTGTTTCCCTGGCACGTGAAGCACCTACATAGAGTGCTCTCTGAGCATCTATAGGGTTAACAGAATTGGCCACTGCTTCGATATCACTTTCTACTATGTACACATGCTTGTATCCACTACCTTGCACGTTGTGTGCTGTAGCAGCGTACGCGTACTCGTAGGTAAACACCTGCTCTCTTAACTCTGTAATCAAGGCCTTGTACTTAGAGTAATGCATTCTACCATAACCCATTTGTACTAGCTGTCTAGCTATAAGCGTGTCTGAGTTAGTGATATCAACGAAGCCTCCTGAGTACGTACTCTTAGTCTGCATTTCGAAAGCAGTTACGGTGTCTGTACTGATGGGATTAAGTGTTATGATAGCATTCACATCCGGTGCTACTCTTCTCTCTACTTCAAGGGTTTCTACTTCTACAGTAATCACTTCTCCATTGAGTGAGGTAAGCAGCATGCTCTTCTTCTGAAGTGTAGGGTCATGAGATACCACTATCATCCTATCATTCTTATTAATCTCCGCATCTATATCACCGCTAGTAAGCAGCTTAGCCACTATATCAGCCTGTGCAGGATCTGCTGCACGTATGTTCTTAGAAAGCTCAGCGATGGCATAAGTAGTAGTATTCATGCGAATGTAATCCCCTGGCACCAGTCTAGCCAAGTTCTTTCCGAAGAGTAATTCCCTTGTAGCTCTGTTCAGTTCATTCACCGTGTTGTTTCTGAATGCTACCATTACAGAATTGAATAGGTCTCTAGGGTTACGTGCAGAGAAGTTGTTTACAAAGGAACTTAACATCTCCTCATCACTGCGGATGAATTGTACGTTCTTAGAGTTCAGTCTCTTGTCAATTGGACTATAAGAATTAGGCTCAGCATCGAGATTAGCTCTGATGCCGTCTACTACCCTAGTGATATCAGCTTTCTCTGAGCGCATATTCTGCACTAGATTGTATCTAGGTAGGTTAGTAGCCCTGAATGGATAAGCCATGGTATTCTGTCCCACTGGTCTAAGCTGAGCATAGTCACCAGTGTATATGATAATGGCATCGTTCTGTATCTCTTCGTACAGGTAAGCCATCAACTCATCATTCACCATAGATGATTCATCCATTACAATGATGTTACCTGGATTGAGTTTCTTTCTAGCAAAGCTATTCTTAACGTAGTGCTCTTTACCATCTACTTTGTTGGTTTCATCCAAGCGGAGTCTAACAGCAGATTGCACGGTCATTGCTTTACCAAACCCTTTCAATGCACCTGTAAGCTCTATACGTGCGTTGTGAGATGGTGCAATGAACTTTATTCTACGGTTACCCTTGTACTGTTGCAATACCTTGGTGAGGATAGTAGTCTTACCGGTACCAGCAGCTCCAGATAACACAATCTCGTGTAGACCTGATTTCTTGTCTACCATATCTAGCACGCTCGCTATACCGTCAAGTGCTTCCATTTGTTCCTTGTTCATGAACACTCCCTTAGCTATCTCATACTTGCCAAGTTCCTTGCTAGCAGAAGCAGCTGGAGCAGTACCTGTCTTCCACTCTACGATGACGTCAGTGAAATCAGCTAAAGGCTTAGCTACACCATTCACTATTTCCATTACATTAGTGACATTACCTTCTGCATCAAGCATGATGCTGTACACTTTGCCGTTGCTAGCCTTGAACTCCACGATGGAAGGTTGCTTAGGAGATCCATTCTCAACACTTACTTCTTGGTTGTACAATGCTACTTTCAATACCCTGTCTAGAGATGCTGCTAAGTAGCTGTCCTTATCGAACTTGCCATTAGTTAGTGCATTACCGATCGAAGTAAGCATAGAGGAGATAAGGTCCATTATCTGAGTGAAGAAGGACTTGGTTTCCCCCTTATACTGCAGGCTATTTAACCATTTAGCCATTGGGGGATTGGTCATAACATGTACTGCAAACTCATGTATGTTAGATAGTCCATACTGGATATCAGCTACCTCTTCATTAGTGTAGCCTTGAGCATAGAGTGTAGCAGGAATGAACATGTTATTTACCTCTGCATACATAGTAGCCAATTCCATTACTCTTTCCTTCATGTTAGGTACTAGCTTCTCCACATTAGCTCGTACCTTGGTATAGGCTGCATTTCTTTTTGCATTAGTAGTATCGGTGTATGAGTCTATTAAGATTGCAGTCTGCATGTGCATGAACTCGTGTAAGATACTCTCAGTATATTTCTCAGAAGATGTTGGGGAGGTTCTACTGTTGTCTACCTCTATATAAGAGGTTACTTCACCACTACTCACACTTATACTTATACTTCTACCATAGTGCGCTATTGCTCTTGTTAGCGGTGCTAATCTTAAGAAAGGGTCCTGAGGCCCGGTAAACGCATCAGCAGGAGCCATTTCCATTACTGTAGTGACTAGACCTGCTAGTCTTTGCATACCAACAGTAATGTTAGGGTTAGTACCCATAGCCTTAAGGAGCTGTACACTCTCTTCGTAGTTATATTCTTTCTTAGTGAAACCAAGAGCTACTAACTCAGGTTTGATATCCTGTGTGCCTTTATTGACGATAGGTACTTGGGTAACTGGTTTAATGATTGTTACATCTGTAGTAGTTCCTACTCTATTCTTAGGTACTACAGATCTACCTAAAAATCCAGTACCCATATTGAATTCATAGATGTCTGAGTTACCGAGTACATCAATTCTAGTGTAAGTAGAAGCTGTCTCAGACAACTCTGTCTTCATGTATAGTTTGTAAGAACCATTCACATCATCTCTGTAGTGTAGGAACTCAGGCAGCTTCTTTCCTTCTTCTGATTTCACATTCTTTCCTTCTTCTGATTTCACAAATAGGTGTCCAGTGTTCTTACTAGGTTCATTGGGGATGCTAAATTCAGCACCTGGTGTTACTCCATTCAATTCTTTTACATCCTTGCTAAGTCCTACAGTCTGCTCAGGATAGTGCTGATAGTACTGAGCAATGAACTTAGGCCAAGATACCTTGGCTGCTAGTGGATTGTCTTTACTATGCATACTTCTCAAGAACTCAGGTATCTTAGTTGACTGCACGAATGCAGTAGGTATCATCTTACTAAAAGAGTTGTTATCCTGCACTCCACCCATCACATAAGTGTAACGGATAAGGTCTTCTCCTAGCAGTCTTGCTTCTCTGTCTTCTGAAGTCAATAGGTCAGTCCAAGCTGCTTTGTCTGATATTTCTTGCACCGTGTTTTGTGTAGTAGCACGGTACGTTACAGTGCTTGGCTCAGAGATAGACACCTTAGTGTATAATCTCTGCAAGAACGTGTTATTACGTCCCCAAGGTTTAGTCAAAGCTTGCATTACTCTTTTGGCTAGAGATGGACCCTCTACAGTGTCATACACTAAACGCATTCTTTCTCCTACAAGACTATCCGGGTAGATACCCATAGCGTCAGAAGAGAATACAAAGGCTTTCATGCTCCTAAGAATCTCTTCTTGCTGTCTGATAGATAGCTTGTCTTTACCACTACCTAAGCGTATCTCATTGAACACCTGAGTCAGTGTAGAGTGAGGAAAGAGTATCTCAATAGACTTCATGTAATCTTCAATCACTTTCTTGTATAGGAACCCTTGCTCAGTTAACTTACCGCTATCCTTGTCGAACATCAACTCCATGGTATTTAGGATATGATCCTGCTGCATAATCTTAGGGAACTTAGCAGACTTATCTAGTGCTGTGATAATACTTGCTCCAGCGCCATTGGTATCCTGGTTGTATAGAGAGTTCAACTCAATCAGCTTTCGGCCTACTATTCTGAACTGGTTGAACTTATTGAGCATAGCGTACATCAACTTAATCTCTTCTACATCTTTAGTGTTGTAGTTGATTTTAGCCATATCTGCTAAGCTATCTTCACTGAAGATGACGTTGTCTGCAAACTCAAGCAGTTCTTCTCTAGTGATATTTGGATTACTAGCTTTGATTCTAGCCATCAATGCCTCTTCAATTTCTACTACAGCAGCATCATCTGCAGTAGCATTGTAATCAGATAACGTATCTGTACCAGCTGCTAACCTTTCAGTGTATTGTCTAATCACTGCTGAAGTCATCAGCCTGGCTACGTACGATATACCTATAGCCCTGTTCTCTTGCACTACACCGTTAGCATCTGCTTTGTAATCAGTTTGCAGCTGAATCATTGCATAAGCAGCAGGCCATGTGGCCAAGGTGATGTTCAATTTACCTGAATGTGGATCCTTAGCGTTATCTAGGAATGCACTCTGTAGTGTGGTAATGTTATCGTGCTTCGTTCTAACCTGCCCCTTGTAGTAGGAGGTGGCATTACCGCTGAGCATTACAAGAGGTATCTTATTACCATTATTGTCGTGCACAATGATAGGATTATCTACTTGCTTCACCTCCCCTTCAGCAGTTACTATTTCACTCCCCGCTCTTAGGTTCTTATTCTGAATAACTGCATTGAATGTAGTAGCAAGTGAAGATAGACCTACTAAGGCCTTAGCATCTACCTGCAATTGGTAATCACTTAACTGACGTACTGCAGATAAGAATGGTGCACGTGATATTTTTCCGAACTGCTTACTTTCATCAGCTAAGTCTGGCTTATCCAAAGGGTTCAAGATACGATCGTACATATCTGGATTGGTAAGTACAGCCCAGTGAATGTCAAAGTATTCGTGTTCTAGTTCCTTATCTGTCATCTCAGACATCTCCTTAGCCTCTGTAATAACACCTGCTCTGATGCCTTCTTCAGTCACTATGTAAGGACGCTGATACACGTAGAGCTTATCTACGTCAAAGTCGGAACCCATCTGCTTAGTGATACCGTTAGGTACTATAATCATGTCTCCCATCTCCTCAGGTAGAAAGCCTACTATCTCTATTGCCAACATGGAGTTGTGTCCCTGGTTAGGAATACGTGCTCCAATCATCTGCAACACTTCCGGTGGAAGCTTAGCGCTATCTATAACGCCATCAGTCATGTAATCTTCTATCTTCAGTTTCTTATCTGAGAAGAAGTTGAATGGAACTAGTACCTGAGCTGCAGATACTTTGCCATTTGTTTTCTCCATGAAGGAAAGTGTCTTGACATCTTTTGCCCACACTACCTTAGAGAGATTGGTATCCCCTGCTTCTACTATTTTAGTGATACCAGCAGCAGACGCTTGTACGTATGACTTACCGGTTATCTTAATCTGTAAGCTTTTCTTGATGGCACTTAGAATAAGTGACTCATACTTCTTAGATGAAGGCAAGAAGAATGGGTGTATGTATGGATTGCCGCCATCGTCTGTCTTGATAAGGGTAAGCTCATCAGGAGACATGCCATTGTCCTTGGCTAACTTGATCAGTGTGTTGTAAGCTTTCTTCGGGTCCTTGATGGTCTTATTGACAGCATCAATCCCCAACTCTTCGTTGAGTTTCTTCATCTTACGATTAAGCATCTCAATACGAATAGCTTCTTTGTAGCTACGGATATTGGTACTACTCATACTCTCTCCAGACAGCATGCTGAATGTGGCATTGCTATCTAGTGTAGCTACAATCAGCTTATTCTCCTGTGACACTACAGAGATGGCTTTCTTATCCGGATTGAATGGATTGTCTTGCTGAATACCTAAGTACCTTCTGTTGTAGGTCTGTATATCACTAGACTTGATAGCGCTAGTGTTAACAGTGCCATCTTCGTTGAATATCGTAGCCTTGGTGCCTGGTCCAGCTTTCTTCGCTGATTCCATGTGTGCTCTACGCACGTCGTTCTTTTCCATCCATAGTCTAAGCTTATTCAACTCGAATCCTGCTACAAGTGGAGGATAGAGCGGTATAGCTGAAGACTTGATGTAATTCTTGAACACAGCATCACCATTCACTACATCAGTGTTACCGTAGTAAACAGGCTTGCTGATTCCGTATATCTTATTCTCTAGTGCTTTGTCAAAGGTGTAGTTACCATCAGTAGAATTCTCTATGATGCCTATTGCAGTTGTGTACTCTTTCTCAGTGATTTGACCTTCTTGTAGATTAGTGTATAACCACTCTCTCATGGTAATCCATTCCTGAGCATCAGCCACATTGATTCCCTTCTCGTAGGCCTTGTTAGCTACTCCTTTGAGTCCCACTTCTAGGTCAGTGATGGTGATAGCCTTGTAGGTCTCTTCACTACCAATAGCCATGGCTCTGTGTGGAGCGATGACACCGGCCAGACGCTTCTGGTATTCTACTAAGGTCTTGTCAATATCTCCTTTGAAGAACTGTGCAGGATCTCCGTACATAGCTTGCATCATAGAAGCATTCACTATGTAACTGTTCAGTGCTACCTCACCTGCCATTTCTCGAGTGAGCATAGTGTGCACCTCATCTTTATCTACTTCTTGAATAATCTCTCCTTCTGTATTCTTGGCTACATACCCTGTGATATTATCACGTTTGTCTCTTACAGGCTGTAGGTTACGTCCCCAAGTCATCTTGCTGATAAAGCCCTTATTCACTAATGGTAATCCATCTTCTATGAAACCTATACTATTCCAATGTGTTAACTGGGACTGAACTAGAGACTCCATGTACTTGTCAATCACTTTAACCACAGCAGTCTGCATAGCAGTAGTTGCTATACCTGACTTGAATAGGTCAGAATGATTGCCATCAACAGTGTAGAACAGTGCAAGCTCTGTATCAGTGATAGTACCATTCTGAGCAGCTGATTTAAGGCTGTTGTAGTTGAACGGAGTCATGTAGAAGTTCTTATTACCCTGTTCATACTTGGCATGTCCATAGGTACCTTCCTTGCTGTAAGCTGCTACTATTCTCTTGTACTCAGCCATAAATAGGTACACGAATTCCGCTCTTATGTCACCCGTAAAACTGTTACCTGCTATGGCTCTCACTCTAGTCAGATTAGTGATGAGTGGAGTACGTGTTTTGTCTGAGTGAGTCAGTGAGTAGAAGTCTCCTTTACTCTCTGTTCTTAGTACCCTATTCACAAAGTCAATCTCCTGTTCACGTGGAGACATGGATGGCCTATCAGTACCTTCTCTTTTTCCAGATACAGCAAACCCGTCTACATACTCTAAGAAGATGCTGTCACCACGGTCTAGCGTTCTGAATAGGAAATTGTTCTTGATAAATGGAGACTGAGAGAGAGTGTTTCTGTACTCTCTATCCTTTATCTTATTGAACTCATCAGACAAGAAGGTAGGGTGCCCAAATGAGTACACCGTATCTCCATTCACATTCTTGAATGACTGTGTAGAAATAGTACCAGCAAACTTGATGTACACATTGGTTAGAATGCTTGTAACGTCCTTGTCAGTGTATAAGAAGTTTCCTTTACTGATTGGTGGCTGCTGCCCTTCTTCATCTTCTAGTGTTTCTATATCGCCACTACGACTGAGCATTACACTCAATAATCCTAATGGTGTAGTACCATCAGTGCTATAGCGCATGTGGTCAAAGATATTGGCGCCGGTTAATCGCTCCTTGTTCTTGCTGAGTTCATTGATTTCTGTTACCAGGTTATTGATCATCTCATCTGAGAAGACAATACCATTGCTCAGTAACACCTTTCTCACGAATTCCTTAGCCTTGGTCATTAGTGGCTGCAGGTCTTCTTCCTTGGCTATAGGTGTATCCAAGTACTCTTGTCTGAGAGCTTTCATCTCTTCACGAAGTGCAGTCACTGTCTGTGCATTCACTATGTAGTCCCCTGAGTAGGTAGGCATAGCAATAGGAGACAGTTTCTGGCTTTCTTTCCATCCATCTATCAGGATACGTTGAGCAGACCCTCTGTTAGAATCAATGGTACGTGCCTGTAAAGTGATTGGAGAATTCTTTTTCTTAGTTAGCGTTAACCACACTGTCTTGAAGGACTGGTTCTGTTTACGCACTACGGTAATGAATTCATTCCTGAAGTGTAGTGGAACCTTCTCCAAAGTTTCTGCTAAACGGTATAGAACAGCATTGCTTTTACCAGCTGTCTTAAGTGCTTCTATGATGTCTTTGGCGCTAGGGTTAATCTGATGCACAGCCTGTAATGCAGCTTCAAACACTTCTTCCATGTCCGCTACCTCTGGCTGTCCTGCCCATCCAATCTTATCTCTGAGTACACTTTCATTTAGCTTGAATGGTTCTATCTTGTACTTGACATCACCTTTCATCGCTAGAATCTGATTGCCCTCTTTATCTTTCTGTAGTGAGCCTAGATAACTATCATTGAATGCGTCTGCCTCTTCCTGCGTCATGTAACCATCTGCAGTCACACGGAAGTCTTTCTCTATCTTCTCTATAGTACCATCAGCGTTCTTCTGATCGTATGATAGCACAACACGTCCCTGCTTCAGCTTAGGATTAGTGTTAGGAAGAATCTTAATCTCCTTGGCTTGTTCTGCACTTCTAGGGAGAATAATTGGTGTATCACTAGTCGCAGTAGTGATAATCATTCTTCTTAGTTCATTAGAAGAGATAGGTATCTTCTTATCTACCAATGGGTCTTCTGGACCATACTCTGATTTCTTGATAGTGGATAGCATCAGCTTCACACGACCGGTCATAGTATCACGTGGGTCAATCATCTCGCTGAGCTTACCAAATACCTCACGGTCACTATTCTCATCACTAGCCATGGTTTCCTCATTCTCCATCACATTACCGTCGTTGTCTACCATCACTTCATCTTCTTTGCGGGCAGATACAGCACGGCTCTCCTTGATGCGTTTGAAGTCTATCTTATATAGTGTCAATAGATCCTTGGCTATCTTGCTGTATACTCCTTTGAACGAGTGTATGACAGACAGCAAGTTGTTATTTAACTCTAGTGCTTTCTCTACACCGCCGAATATCTTCAGGGAATCACTGTTGGCCTCTATACGCTTCTTCATGTTCATGTGAACCTGCTTGAAGTCTTCCAGTATCAACTGGTCTAGGCCCTTAGGGTTACGACCATCAGTGATGTACTCAAGCATCTTACGCTTAATCATACCACTGATAGAGTTCATCTGCTCAGCGGAGAAGAAGCCTAACTCGTTACCGTCAGCATCTAGAATGGGAGCACTGGTTAACAGCTGCTGCTCTCTAAGCCTCTCAGCATTCATCTTCACTGTCTCACGGTTACCCTGCTGTTCGAATTGGTAATCACCAGAAACAACAAGTCTACGTGCAGTATTCTTAAGAAGTCCAGAGAACTCTTCTTCAAATACTATATTCTCAGGTATTGCTCCTGCGAAATCAAACAGAGAGGCTAGTTCCCTTGGTGTATATCCACTGCGTACTTGTTTATCAGGTGCCCAACCACTGTAAGCTACCAAGAACTCCTTATCAGGGTTGTCCATAGCAGTCTTGTAGAGCTTAGCTATATTCTGCAGTAGAGTCTCTGTATCTAGTCTGTTACCTTCCTTCTTTCCGCCAAGTTTACCTGTAACAGTAACCATGGGATAGGACTTACCTGCTCTCCCCTCAGTGATAGTGCTATGCTGACCGATTACGGTCCACAAACCCTTCTCTCCAGGTGCTAGTGACTCTACTACTTTCTGAGATACGCTCTTACCGAACATAGCTTGGCCAGCTGCCCCAGCTCCGTGTAAGCCACGGTCGTTGGCGCCAAATACGAATACCTGATGCGCTGCTAGTGATTGTATCTTACCACGATAGGTCTTTGTACCGTCTGAGTTCTTAGTGATAGGTACACCTACTATGTTTGGTACTTGTGTTGGTGTAGGTTGACTTAATAGTTCATATTCCATCTGCCAAGCCTGTTTCAACTTAGGCTTTACCTTTGATTCAAAGTATTCAACTGACCATCCTTCTTTCTTACTCCACTCTTCTGCAGATTGGTCTTCAGGCAGCTTAGTTAAAGCCTTAGTAACCCTTACCTTGACTGACTCGCCGTTTGCTCCCTCAAACTCTATGATATCTCCTACATTTGCTGATTTCCAATAATCTAAATTACCATCAGATTCATATCTAGTAGTAGCAGTTCGTTGTCCGTCTATAATAGCTTGTATTGTGGTGCCTGCTTTTACATCAGGTCTTTTATTCTGCCCATAGCTGAAAGTCATCTTACCTTTCAGTGTTTTAGATTGACTGGCAGTATTCGTTGTAGTTTGCTGATACTCACTTCTAATTTCCATTAACAGTCTTGGAAACTCTTTCGTCCATATTGTAGCCTTGTTAGTGGAAGACTTAGCAGGGCTATAGTGTGTAAGTGTTGCATCACCAGTACTTATGAGCAATTCTTTGTTCTTAGGATTCTGATCAAATGCTGTTTTCATTAGCATCTTTAGCATCCCTATATTCTCTTGTTGCCACGTTGATAATTGTTCAGGAGTAAGCCTGAGTTTTAGACCTAAGGACTTGGCATCTGCTCCTGTAGTTGCATTGAGTATTTTTTCTTGGGCTTGTTTATCTCCTGCTCTGAATGCCTTAGCATACTGATATGCATGCTCTACAGTCTTATAAGTTCTACCATTAATAGTGAAAGGCCCGTTGAAGAAGTTGCTAAGCTCTTTGTACCCATTATTATCTGTACTGTATACATTAATAGATGGAGCAGCCATGGCTAACCTATCTAAGATAATCTCAGGTTCACTTCGGTTACCGAATATCAGCATGTTGTGTACAGCACTATGGGTATAGTACAGTGCATCATACTGTTCTGCTGCAGGATTATTCTGATAGTGTGCTAGTATTCTCTTGTATGTTGCAAGTGTATAGGGAACTCCAAACACGCCGTACTTGCTAATCAACTTTGTAGGGTCGATACTCCATCTTTCTAGGAACAGTTGGAACTGGTGATGTGCCAGAGGAGTCAACTCCTTAGCATTTCTCACTGATGTACCTTTACCTTTATCGAGGCCTACGAAACGCACAAAGGCTTCGTACTGTGGTTCACCGTTGAAGTCCTTAGGTAAGGAACGGTACTTATCCATTTTAGCCTGGTAATTGTAGTACAATTCCTTGGCTCTATTTTCTCCAACTGACTGGAGTAATGACCCAAACAGAAGGCTATCCTTACCGTTGGGTAATGTGATTACACATGACATGTTGATATGTTTAAGAGCAGCGTTGGAACGGATTGTCGCCAACGACTATGAAAGTATATCCCAAAGATATACGTTCTCTCTTAACTTCTTCTACAGATTTGCCATTTCTTGCTGAGGCAGGAAGTTTGTTATAGAGCTCTTGTAACAGTTGTTCAGTAAGTGGCAATACGTTAGGAGAATCTTCATTGTTTATTGCCTCCATACTGCTACGTATCATTGAGTTCTCTTGCGTGAAGTTCATCTCACCTGAGAAGAAGTCTACATCACTTTCTAGTGTGCTATCCTCTTCAGGCGTAGCAGCCACAGTAACTATTGGAGTGGTAGGCTTAGCCACTATGCGTAGCCCTGGTAGATTGAAATTAATCTTAGGGTTAGCCGTATATCTGTAGTTACCGTCTTTATCTACAGCTGTCCCGTCTACTATGGTAGTAGTGGTAGCTTTGAAGAATTCATTGTAGTTGGCAAAGCTTCTAGACTGAACACCGGCTTCGGTGATCATCAGCATATTGAACTTGCCTTCTGAGTTAAATCCACGTGTACCTATCTTAGGATTGGTGATGGCAGCTACTCTAAGCCTACTGTTCATTAGTGCAAGCAATTGCTGCTTGAACTTATCACTCATGGTATCTTTCTTATTCACTGATAATAAGCTCTGTCCAGCCCCGTGTCTACCAATGCTGATAGCGTTACCCTTAATCTGCAGTAACAGCTTATTGCTTGCATTAGGGTTGTCAGCCAAGTCCACATCTTTGATGATAGAAGTCTCAGTAAACTGCTCATTAAGAATTGCTTTTAGGCCTAGTTCTGTAAGCGGATCATGTCCTGTAATCTCTTTCACTAAGTCTGTATCCTCAGTCTGTGCTCCATTAAGGAACATTTCGAATAGTCTTAGCACTGTTTTGTACTCTACACTGTTCTCTAGCATTGGTGCTAGACTAGAACGGTATAGTGCAGCATAAGTGAATGTGCCATTGGCAGCTGGTAATATAGCAACAGCCTGACCGTTCATAGCCTTGGCTTGGTCAGGTTTAATGCCTGCTTCACTAGCAGATATTTCTTCGTTCCACTGTAGCTTAATAGAACCTCCAAGCAACACACCCATTCTTAGTGAGGTATCAGGTAGTAGTGTTGCGGCAGACTTCTCTTTGATTTGAGGTTTCTTTCCTGGGTCCTCCTGCTCTCTGTATAAGTGTGTAATTCCAGCTCCTTTCTCAGTGATGTTAGTGGTAAATTCTACGTCCCCGCTATTACGGTTGTAGGCATTGGCTATAAACGTACGGATGTTGAGTAAGTCCTCTTCCGCCTGAGCAACATCCGCTTCATTACCTCCTATATTACGGAACTGCTCAGTGTCTTTAGCATTGTCTATTCTAGATTCTCTTACCCACTTGGTAGTGTGCAGGTACCCAATCTTAACACCGTCTGAACCGTAGATAGCCACGGAGAAAGACCCTAGTGAGTCTTGATCAGTCTTTATCTTACCTTGAGCATCATAGGCATTGATACCCTCTATGTTGTCTTTTTCTATTCTGAAGGTTACCTGAGAACCTGCAGCTGCTACTTTAGGGTCTAACAGCCTCTCGTTATTTGCATCTAAGACTAGCTTACCTCCATCTCTCTTATCTACGAAGAAGAAGTTGGTTCCGTCATTATCTTCTGTGTATTCAAGCGTAGATGCAGCCAGGTGAGTACCAGCCATGGATTTCACACCAAGGTGTACCTGCTTGTCTATCTCTAACAATCCATCTTTACTAGCGGATGGCTGTGTATCGAAGTTTTCAAATGGAGCTTCTACAGGGCCTTCGTTAACCGGCGGAGTAGGTTCAGGAGTAACATTAGCAGGATCATAACTGTCGTTTTTATCTTGAATACCCATTAATGCAAACCCTTGGGTCCTCACTTCTTCGAACATTAATCCTTGCTGATGCATCGCATCTATTGCCTGCTTGATTGAGTTGGCCAAGAATGGTAATGCTTCTATGTTCTCTAGTTGAGATACCTGTTCTTTAAGATACCTCAATATCTCAGCATCAGTAGGTACTTCTGAGCGTGGGTCTTCTAAGCCTGCCATCATCTCAGCAATAGACTTATAAGTCGTTATTCTAGTTTCTTGGCTAATTGGAAAGCTGCGTATCATGTTCAACACATCAGTGAAAGCTTCAGCTGGTGTAGTTACTACGTCACGTACATAGATAAGGTTGTCTTCCACTATTTGCTGCATTTCATCGTCAGATAACTGGTTTAGTGTAGCAGAAGCTAATAGTTCTTTCAACTCAGGAATAGTCAGATACATGTTTTTGTTTCTGGCCATGGCTTTCCAGTTCTCTATCTGCTCCATACGTACAGCATCATCAGTCACTTCTTCTTCCCCAGGTAGCTCAGCAGCTTCGGGCTCGGGAGCCTCTTCAGCAGCCTCGGCTTCAGCTGCTTGTTCATCTTCCTGTGATGCATTCTTAGCAGGTTTTGCTCCTACAGGGGTTGGTGTAACCTCAGGTGGAGTTGCTTGCTCTTCCTGAAACTTCTTCTCTTGCAACCCTTGTATCTCTGCGTTGATATTGGCAATACGCTTAATCAGGTCCCTCTCAATACCTAGTGTATTGTCAATGAACCTATCTACCATACTACGCTTCTTGGTTCTAAGTGCAGTAAGTCTTTCACTCACTGTCTTCAATTCTCCTTGTAGTGCGGCAATCTTACTGCCTATATCTTTGATAGCATTCTGTCTTCTTTGTTCCCACAAGTCTTTCTGAGCAAGCTTAGATATGGATGCATTCTGTGTATCTACCACTTCCTGCTTCATACGCTCCTCCTCAGCCTTCACTAGCTTCTCTCTATCACTTTTCATCACCTCACGAAGCTTCTTAAGACCCTCTGTCTCTAGTGCTCTCATCTGAGCTGCAGATATAGCCAACTGACTCTTATTCTTTTCAATCGCCTCCTGCATTTGTGTTATAGCATCTGAATAGCCAAACTGCTTTGCTACTGCTTTAAAGTAGTCTTGTATAGTTGCATTAGGTTTGCCCTTCTTCCAGTCTTCAAAGCCAACAGACTCTGAGTAAGCTTGGTCTATGGTATCCTTCTCTTTTTGTATTCTAGCCGCTTCCTTGTCTATTGTCTTCAGTGTAGCATTAGTGTCAGCACTGATGGATCCAGTAGCAATAGCACCATACTTCTGCATCATTACATTGAAGTTGGCTCTATCCGTGTCAGTAGCTGTACCGTCAAGGATACGTCTACCAAGCACGCGAATGACGTCTCCATCATTCACTAATTGGCTTCTAACCTTATTCAGGTTACTGTATGCTTTAGCTTGCTCAGCGTCAGCAGCTTGTAGTGAGTTACGGTCTATGTTTAGTCTAGACTGACTGTTGAACTCTTTACTAAGCTCAGCATGGTCTTCCTCTAGGTTATTGATATTATCTTCTAGTAGCTTAAGGTGTGCCTTCTTACGGTACATGTAGTCCATCACACCAGTTTCTTTGTCTGATGTTTCGAACCCATAGTCAGCCTCAGCTTCGTTGTAAGCTTTCTGTATAATATCTATCTGGCGCATAGCTCTTTGAGCCTGCACCTTATACTTAGGTCCTAATCCGGCCAAGTCAGCACTTGACTTACCTACTAGCTTTTCAGCTTCTACTTTCTGTGCTTCCAAAGCTTGTACTTGAGCATTACGCTCAGCCTCATCTTCTATCTGTGAAGCTTGCTCAAGTTGCTTGTCTATCTCTGCGACTCTCTCAGCGCCTACATCGTTCTTGTCGTCGATGTCGTACATCTGTTGGTACATCTGCTTCACATTCTCGGCCATACCCAACTGTACTGCATTGAGGTTAGCAATACTAGTCATGTTGTTACGGATAAGCTCAGCATCAGCAGTTCTATTCTCATTCACTGCTTTCTTCAAGTCTTCTTGTTGAGCATGGAACCAGTCAGCATCCTTGGCTAGTGAATCAGCAATGGAGTTCATGTATTCAGCCTGCCCGTTGTATTTACGAGTAATACCACTTACGAATGTCTTCTTGTATTTGGTCTTACCTGTGACCGGATCAATCACCTCTTTACCGTCAGATGCCATCTTAGGAATAAGCTTACCATCAGCACCTACAGCATCTACTCTATGGATAGGAACATAGTCTACAAAGACAGTAGTTCCAGCTCCACCAATAGCTCCTAGTGCAGCTGCATAAGCGCCTTCAGCATCCATGGTTCTATCGAAGTAGTTCTCCAACTCTTTCAGCTGAGAGAATGCTCCTGCTTTCTTTCCAGACTGACCGACAGCGTATCCAGTCTTCTCAGCGAACTGGTTATTCAACTCCTCTAGAGATTCACTAGCAGACTCTCCAATTACTCCATAAGGTCTATACAGACTCTTCAGGTAGTTCTGAGCATTAGGCCCCCCTGCGGCAAAGTTCTTCATCCTATCTGCATACTCTTTGGCAGACTCCCCTTTCTTCATCACTGCTTCTTCACGAGTCCATTTTCTCACAGCATCATCTGCATTGTGGAAGAATGGCAACATCTGTATCATGTTGAGTCCAGTGTTCATGATGGTGTTCAGCTGTACAGTAGTGGATGCAGCATTAGATGCTCTATCCGCAGCAAACTCTTTAGCAGCTATTTCATCCTTGCCTTCTTTAATCGCCCTATCATATTGAGCTTTGTATGTCTTTTCGTAAACGTCTAAACCGCTCATCGCCCCTTCAACATAGGCTAAAGAGGCAGCTGATGCTACCTGTGCTGTTGCTTTACCTGCTGAAAGCAAACGCCCTGTAGTCATTCCAATTTTAGCCATGGCAGCACCGTCCATAGCCAAAGCAGCAGCCCTAGCTGCAGATCCAAATACCTTAGCTAAGCCAGCACCTGGAATGGCAAAAGTAGCTATTGATGTAGCCAAGTCTCCAAAGGTGTTAAGATACCAAGCAGAGTCTGTAGGATCGACCATTAACTCGGGATTGGTTCTATACACTTCCCCAAATGGGTTCTTCATGGCTTTCATAGCCTCAGTCATAGCATTGGAATAGTCACGGTCGGTTCCCCATTCAGTAATGAATGCTCCACCATATCCTACAAACTCTCCTATACCTGTGGCTACGTTAATAATACTATTACCTACAGTTTTAGCAAGCTGTTCTCCAAAGCCTTGTGATTGAGCTCTATACTTGTATGGATCAAAGCCTTGCTTCATGGTGAACTTGAATTCACCAGCCTTATAGTTGCCCATACTAGCACCTACATCGAGTGTGGTGTTAGTGCCTTTATAAGCAGGCGACTTAGGTATATCTTGCTGTGGTGTAGGTATGTTTAAATCTTCCATTAGTTTGCCATTTCAAGTAGTGCCTTAGATATGTCTGTGAAAGTCCCGTGCTTAGCTTCTATGCCTGGAGCACCTTCTCTCTTCACATCATAGTAACGGTTACCACTCTTATCTTCTTTGGTTTCGAACTTGATACCACGAATATAAGCAGTACCTCCTAAACTGTTGAGTTGTGAATTGACATAAGCTGCATCCTTGAACATATCTCTAACAGCAGGGTTGCTTCTAGCTATCACGTCAATCATGTTAGCATCTATCTCTATGAGCATATTATCCCCAGCCTTTCCTTTCACTACATTCTCAGCACCAGGCTTCGCGCGAACCACAAGGGCCATACCACTACCTGAATTCACCAAGGACATACCTATTACATCTAGCTTGCCTGCTAGTGCAGCATAGTGTGATTTCTTGATGGTAGATTCACCCCACTTATCATTCTGACCAGAGTAATAGCGAACATTCAATGCCCCATTCTCACCAAGGCCTGCTATCAATCCATCTACTGCACCACTTAAGGCTCTAAGTGTAGGCTCATCAGTAGTGGATACAAGGGTGCTTGATACTGGTTTGTACTTGGTTCTTTCAGCAAGTGCTTTCTTATAAGCATCGTACTCTTTACTTCTCACCATGACTGCATCATAAGCAGCTTCTCCTGCTCTCTTCTTAGCAGCTTCATCGTAAACCATACCAGCAGAACCAGTACCTGCGGACTTACCTACAACAACTTTTTCAGCTTCAGCTCTAGCTGCTTCAGCCTCTCTCTTGAGGGCTTCAGGTATTTTTCTTAATCCATGATCTTCTTTAAGCTGCTCTAGAACTTTCACACCGTCTTGATAGATACGTTTCACTACTTCGGCCTCTTTAAACTGAGCACGTAGGTCTTCAGCATTTACTAACTCCCCGGTAGCTCTATCTTTCTTCATCCACTTGCCTCCAACTTTGATGACTCCAGTGTAATTGGCATCACCTTCTTTGAATAGCTTATTGAATTCTGCAGCTGTTTGTTCATTGGCTTCTTTAGCTAACTTGACATTAGCTTCAGCTTGCTCTGGTGTTAATCCAGCAGCGCTGACACCTGAGTAGCCAACTGTACCGAATTGTATAACTTTGTTTTTATCTTCCAATTCCTTAGCAGCTTTAGCACGTGCCTCTCTAGCCAATGCATTCTCAGTCATGGTAACATCCTGAGTGGTCTCTAGTAACTTGTACTTAGGTATAGCGTAATTCAATGCAGCTGCCATACCTTTCTCTTTCTCTTGATTGAGTTGAGTCTGACGAATGAACTGAATTGGATCAAGTCCTTGTGTTTTTATATACTCAGCAGCACTGACCTTCTTAGGCACATTCTCTTGCACAGTAACCTTCTTACCATTAACGGTCTTAGTCACATTCTTCTTTTCGAATATCTGCACATCAGGTAGTGAATCTACCAACTTCTTCATCTTGTTAGGATCAGCTGCTAACTGCTGGTACAGTGGCATATTAGCACCATCCACTAGCTCTCCAACATTGGATAGATAGTTCTGGTAGTCCTTCGATGCTCCCATGTACCCTGTTACTATATTGCGAATATCATCCTCACTGATTTCTTTTCTACCGCTCTTAGTCTTGATGTAGTACACACCATTATTGTCAATCTGTACACTCTCACCACTACTAGGCTTGTAGTTCTTCATTGCTTCATCCACTAGCTTAGCATAATCAGGCGCATCTATGGTGCGTACACCACTATATGTGCCTTGCAGTCTTCCGGTGATAGAATCTCTCTGCATGCCTCTGTCTAGGTTGTCAGAAGCAGCCACAGCCAGTTTAAACTGGTCAGCATTTATCTTACCCTCGTCGTATTTCTTCTTCAGGTCAGTCATGTATGCAGCACGCTGTTGATACCTTTCAGCCAACGGCTTAGCATCTTGAGCGAACTTACGAGCAAGCTTATTCACTCTCGGCAGCATGTTCTCATAATCCCCCTGCTTGGCCATCTCCGCTAACTCTGCTTGAGTATTATTGTACAACTCCTTAGCAAACTGGTCGTCTTTGGCAATGGCTTGTATACCACCTGCAGCGTCACCTACATTCATCATACCTTCCTGAACGATGTCGTATTGCTGTTGCTTCTGCTTGAATAGTTTTTCATACTCAGCTAAGGAGTTACCCACGTAAGTAGGTACAACAGAGGAATTGGTGGGATTGAAACTTCTATATGGCATACATCTTCAGTTTACCGCCTTTGCGGAATTTTGATTTAGTGTTAATTCCTTTCAGAGCTTCTTGTGCCGCTGTGTAAGCTCTATCGCTTACTCCAGGCGTGAACATGCTCTTCATCACTGCGAACTTCTCCTTATCTAAAGCTTCGGTACGGTCCAGGTTCTCTCTACTTACTACTTTGTCAGCGAAGTTAGACAGGTTAGCAAGACGCTGAGACTTACGTACGTTACCGAACTCCTGTAAGTCATCCTGGTACTTGTTGATAGTCATCGTATCTACATACCTGCGCTGAGTATCTGTTTGCTGATTGGCTTGTGCTACACCCACGTTAGCTCTAGCTTCCTGCTCAGCAGTAGTGTTAAGAGCTGTTAGCGTTTGAGCCCTGGCGCCAAGGCGTATAGCATTTCCAGTGTTAGCGTCCACTGATTGGTCTGCACTTCTACCTATCGCTGATTCTGAGGCAGCAATGGCAGCTCTAGTAGCATCCATATTCACTTTAGGAATAGAAGGTGTAGTTCCCATTAACTGAGGACTACGGGGTCCAGTTGGTCCAGTTATTTCATTGGCAATATTGGATAAGTATTCAGGACGTACTGATGAAGCTACCTTACTGATTGCTTTACCTGCATTAGAAGCAGTCTTCTTAATTCTATCTCCTAGAGAAGCCCTCAGTGTAGGAATAGCAGCTTTAGCAGGCTCTACTTTCTCCACTGCACTGCCTGTACCTAGACTAAGACCGTCAGCAGTTAGATTTCTTTGTAAGCCTACTTTCTTTGTAGGACGTACAGCAGCAGGCAATCCTGTAGGAGCTAAATCCTTTACAGATGCTAACGAAGCCCTGGCTTTTAATGGTGTAAATCCATTACCAGGTACAGGTGTAGGGCTATTAGTCCCTCCAGTAAACTGACTAAGGAATTCAGCATTAAACATACTGCTTGCTGGAGATGGTTTCTTAGGCGTTGCCATTTAGTGACTGTTGAAAGTTGATCAATAAGTTTTCTCTATTCTTAAGCCTGTTCAGAGCATTCACTCTTTCAGGACTCATTGGTTTGCGTTGTATCTTGCTCACTGAGCGAAGAATTTGTTTATGGGTATTGGCTATACCTCCCATCTTGGTCATCACATACGTACCATCAGGTCCCTGTGCCATAGTCTCTTCTCCCTCCACCTCATTGTTGCCTATGTTCACTCCTCCTTGTTCATGAGATGGTCCAGTGATGGTAGCTCCAGTACCCAGTGTTTTAATGTTTCCTCTGTCTGGTAGTGGTACTTGACCATAAGCAGATAGTTTTCCGCCACGTCTGAAGTAACCCGCGTTCTTATTACCGAAGATTTCTTCAGGGTTAGCTCCGGCGAATGCAGCTCCTTTATCCTTAGCTGCTTGGAACTGTGTATTCTGCAACCTGGTTTCAGCTTGTTGTTCTTTGTACTTAGCATCCTTACCCATAAAAAATCCACCGATGGCTCCCAGACCTGCACCAATGCCAGCACCTAGAGGACCACCTACCTGCATACCCAATTGAGCACCGGTAGAAGCAGTCTTTAGTGTAGAGCCGAACACGGATGTTCTTCCTTGGTCATTAGGCCTGTCAGTGACATTGGATAGCATAGACAAGGCGTTGATAGCACCTGTGCCCTTTGCTGCTCCGTTCTTAGCTCCTAATAGACTCTTAAATATGCCTGGATTTATAGCCATTATCGTATCGTGTTTTGACGTTGAATATTGACATCGTGAAGTGTGATCTTTTCTCCCGCTCTGCCTGCTGTTACTCCGTTATCATGCATGAAGCGTATTACGAAGTAGTTATCTTTCAGCAGTGCCTTATCATACCACGGCACATCTTCTGGTGTAAAGGTAGGGGCATATCTTGAGAAAACATCGCCAAGAAACTCTCCACCTCTATTGACTACGGCATCACGAATGTCATTGAAGGTAAAGGTACTCATAGTTTTTCTATGGTTAGCTCCCTCTTGTAGTGTGAGTATATCCTGAAGTGGTATAAGCCCAGTACACTGCACAGAGTTCCATGCCATGATATGAGTGAATGTGGCAAATTCTTTATACTGACCTTGTGCGTTAGTGACAGAAGACACCCATGAGATAGTCTCTAGAACAGCATCAGGTCCACTGAACACTAAGTCTATGATGAATGGCTGCTTAGTATTGTTGTAGTATATACCAGGCTGTCCGTTATTGTGTTCATAGAGTTTACTATCCTTCACTGAGAATAGCTTGTCACGTGTGTGAACATAATAGTCAGGAGTATACCCGTGGAAGAAGACCCAGTTCTTGATGTCTTTATCCATAGACAGTGTAAAACTCTCATCCACTATTGTAGCTTCAGTGGTTACTTCACGGAACACAAAACATCCGTACGACTTTCTTAGTGTATAAATACATGGTAGGGAGTCGTTTAGATTGTAGTTCCTAGCGCTAGGGTCAGTGCATATTATTGACATGTTCCTTTAGTGTTTGCGTATGTCTGGGCGTTAGCGGCCAAGTCTGCTGTTGCTAAAGCATTGGCTGCTGCCTGTGATACTATTGAGAAATATTTACCGTCCTGTACATTGTAAGTAACTAAAGATCCTAATCCTTCTGTACAATTATTCTTACGAAGTGTACTTTGTTGTAGTGCACTGTGATATAGTACTGTAGCTCCTCCGCAAAGTGATGAACCACTGATTAATGGGTAGATAGGAATAGGTATTCCTTGATAATACCTTACAGTCCCATCGTTTGGATAGGTAGCCAACACTGCTTCCGTTCTATCATCTATCACTTGCACATTGGTGATGGTTGCTCCATCTCCTCCTGGTACCTTAGGTGTATACTCAACCTTAGTACAGATGGGCGGTGCCTCGGCTGTATTTAGAGAGTAAGTTGGGTCAGCACAAGAATATCCTGCTGTAGTACCATTGTTGAATGGTTGACAATCCATATCCTTGGTAGAAAATAAGAAAGTCAATTCTCCTTCACTATTGGCTGCTAGGATTTGTGCCTCAGTGTTATCGTATATCTCTAGACCCATAATAGCTTGTGAGCCTTGGTTGAGTGCTAACAACTCTATGATGTGCGTACCTGCAGATAGTGCTACAGGATAGATATGCCAATAGTTGAAGTTGATTCCAGTGGCTGGTCCAGTATCAGGAGAGGTATCATCCCCTACCTGTTGAATAAAGGTAGCTCCGTTGATTTTAACTTTGCATAGGTTATCTGCAGCCATACCAATATACACTGTCTTAGCTACTGAGATGTTAAAGGTTCTTGAGAAACCAATGTACTCCCAAGATGTATCTAAGAAAGTAGGGTCAAGACATGCATTCTTTCTCCATACACCACAACCGTTTAATCTACCATTGGTAGTGTTGTTATTTCTCCAAAAAGGTCTAGCCAAGCTGTCTACAAGTGTATAGCTAGCTGCTCCGTTGAGAGCAGTACCATTACTGTTGAACTCTCCAACTTTGTACACACGCATGCCATCATTGTTGTATGCTGGGTCTGTTCTTCTCACTGCTAATCCTGCTGAGCCTGGACTACTTGGCGGTACAGATGTAGTGTTAAGCGTACGGTAGCACTGGCTGTCGTCTGGGGTAGGAATAAACCCACTCGGGCAAACAGTAGCACAAGTGTGTCCACTAGGCCTAAACTTGATGTTTGCTGGATCCATCACTACAGTGACTGCTATAACAAGGTCTGAGAACAACCCCTCATTATCGAATATCCGGATAGTCATCGTGTAACTCTCTCCTGCTACTGCGGCTTCTGTAAGAATGACTTCATTGTCTGCATTCAGAACCAGCTTACCAGGAGATGATTCTTCTATTACTTGGCGTACTAGCTCGTTAGATTGTGTAGTGTCATCATTGATGACTACAGTAGTAATTACACTATCCACTTCTGCAGTATCGAATATCTCTATTGTTCTAGACGTTACATTAGGAGCTTCATTCACATTGGTTACTGCTACGTATACAGGTAGTGATATGTTGCCATACCCTGTTGTAGCTTCTACGGTGATTTCCCACGCAGGATTAGTCTCGTAGTCAAGTGCTGAAGCAACACGCACTTCAGCTTCAGTAGCACTGGTCTGTACTATAGTGAATGGATGAGTCTCGGGACTTGTGATAGTGAATACAGATGCTGTGTTGTTTACAGTAACTGTTCCTACTACTGTTCCAGGTGTTGCTGTTTCAGCAATAGATGTGCTAAATCCATTTCCTCCCACTACATCTACTGCAGTGAAGTTAACAGTTACAGTGAAGTTACAGTAGTTGACTCCGTTCTGAGCCTTAAGTGTTAGTACACGTGGTCCATCTACAGCAGGTCTTCTAGTAAACTTCAGCTTCAGTGTGGTACCTATTTGACTTAGACTGAATAGAGCGTCTGAGTTACCACTAGTAATGAAGAACTCGGTAGCGTTGTAAGAACTGCTGCTGAATGTTACTTCACTATTAATGTCTGCTACACCTGCATTCAGTACCTGGTTGCTACATACTGGTTCAGGAAGCGCAGGACAATCGTACGGCTGTGTACCATTGTATGTCCCTAAGAACTTAAGGTATTTGCCATCTTTGTATATAATGTCGTTGACTGCAAGACTCTGTAAGAATGCTTGCGTATCCTCGTATAGTTTAAAGCTAATCTCTTGAAACAGCCCGTTCTTTAATCTGATGCTCTTTGCTGTGAGTAAGAATCTTCCATTCTCATGATCGTATCCAATAGTGTAGCCATTGCCTGTAAAGACGTTGGTCTCTTTGATGCGTAGGAACTTTTGAAAAAACCGGTTGAATAGACTGTTCAGATTCTCAGGTGCACTACCTACATTGGTAAGGAATACGTCCCCAGACTTAGAGTCCACGAACATGTACCCATAAGGTGTTTGCACACAAGCAAGCTTATGCTGTGTACCTGCTGTGCCCAGCTTAGCGGATGCTGTGGCTTGAGGTTCGAATTGGAATATGTCTCCACTGCCTAAAGTGATTGATAGTACATCACTTTCTAACTTGGTCTTGTCTTGGGTTACAAAGAGTGCATTCTCATGGTGAATTAGAAGCCTATCTTGCATGCCATATACTTTGACAGGTTTACCCATGTTCTTCTGTAGTTCGTAGTAATCTAGCGGTAGAGAAGTACGCCAACTGCGTTTCTTGCTCTGTCTATCCATCTTACCATTTCTGTGAATACGGAATGGGTGTTCAGACTCTGTCCTATCAGTTGGTGACCATATCTTCACAGACAGTAAGTCGTTAAGGGAGTTGCTGTCCTTGTGATAGGCGAATTGGTTGGGGTCCTGGTCTGCATCAAAGAATAGTATGTAGTTATCCGGATCTTGGTCTTTGATTGCTCTCTTAGGATAGTAATGACTGTACTTGTTGGACAGGTCTTCATAGCGAGCATACAGGTTGGCTGCAGTCTCACACACAAATCTGCGAATGGTTCTAGTACCTTGTTTATTCCGTTGTCCTGTGCCGCTATTGAAGTCATCTCTAGGAGAGAACCACCCGTTGGTGTGAAAGGTGTAGTCTGATATGAAAGTATCTCCTCCATAGAATGTAGTAACACCAGTTCCTATACCCATACGTACGAGAGGCTGAGAAGTGAATGGAGCATAGCAGTTTCTGCGTAGTACCATAGCACTAGTAAGGAACGTATCTTCTTTCCTCACTGCAAACTGACGCCCTGTACCATTGTTGTGTACCTGCACATTCTGCCCTTCAGTAGCAGTAACAAGAAGTGAGCCCTCTGCTTTCATCACTACAGCAGCTTCTAGATAAGTATTCTCATATCGGTCTAACACCAAGTTATTGGGAAGATAGAGTCTATCTTTCACCTTGATATAGTTGCGTTGATGGGTTGGAATGTTTCCATCTTTGGTATAGTCTAGCTTGTAGCCTATAATGGATTCATTCTTCGGATCCCCTGTGCGAGTCTGGTCTTCGAAGTAGATACCAGGCGTGCTAGCAATGTTGGTAATACCAAGCTTCAGTTCTGTTTGCAGGTAATCAGGTGATGTCTGTGGCTTATTCACTAGCATGTCGAATGCGTGGAAGCGAACTACCTCAGGAGTGATATTTAATCTTCCTGCATTGCCATTACGTAATGCATATTCACTGTAGAAGTTTCCTCCTGTGGATACATATCCATTGCGGAAATTCTTAGCTCCATATAGAAGCAGTGATTGGCCAAGAACAGTCATGTTGTTTACTGTCTTCTTAGCGAAGAACAGCTGGTATTTACCTGTAAGCTTATCCTTATATTCTTGTGGTATTACTATGTTGCTAATCTTAATACCAAGCATGTCTAGCATGTTTTGGCCGTACTTGATATCTGCACTGTAGAAGTATTCCTTACACCATTTAATAGATGGCATACGGTGATGTGTTACAGGCTGATTACGAAGATTCACTCCTCCAATAGCACTACTATCAAAGTGCTCGTTATCCGGATAAAGCTCATCCATGTTTACCCAGACACCAGTACTGCATGTTCTGGCTCCAGTGTCTACATTCTCTATTCTATCTTCCACTTGATACCTTGGACCCGTAGATCCATTAGGTAGAGTAATTATCTGTGAATCCGTATTGGATGGACGTCTTCCAGGCAGGTGATAGGCTTGTGTGTATCCACCTGAGGTTCTCTCATAGGCAATGTATAGTGCATACACTTCGCTATGCCCAAGACCTCTCTCTTTACCGGATGTGTGCTTAGGGTCTGGTGAGTTGACGTCTATTAACTTCGAAGTAACCTCTACCTTAACTAGGTTCGCATACTTCTGCATGAACAGCTCTTCTTCATCATCTACTCCAAGCAAGTATAAAGCGCCGTTAAGCTGCCCCATATCTTGAACACGCTTGTAGACTTTACGAGGTACAAGTACTTCTTCAAGTGTGATGGCAGTTGTGATTTGCTCTCCTGAATATACCACATTGGTATTACCTGATTGTGGTATTTGAACAGGGGCCATTTCGTTACAGGTGAGTATACCACCTTTCTTACGGATGATGCACACTGTTACGTTATCATAAGAGATATCTAGGCCCGTTAAGGTAACCTGGATAGCTTTGTCTAGTATATCTGTGGCAGCTCCCGCTACAATCATCACATCACTGATTTGAAAGTAACCAGTATTAGTACCATCTTCTTTTCCAAGTTTAATGGCAGCGTAGTAAGCAGCTGCTTCTAGTGAACCTCCTTCAATGAGTGTTGCATCTACCACACCACTCTTGAATATAGGGAATAGATTTAAGTCTGTTAGTGTAGTCACATCAGGCTTGTCGCAGTTGAGGAACATTGGGAATGCATTTCCATTGGTAAATGCAATACACAGTTCGTTCTTGTAGTTGAATTCTGCTTCTCCCGTGATTGGCTTCTCCAAATCAAATGGCAGAGCAAAGCCTAAGGTAGTATCACTGATGATAACATCAAAGGTGTTTGTATCTAGATTAGCAAAACCAATAGAGCTGATACCTGTAGTCGCATTCTTGACCATCACTACAGGGTAGCGTGGCGTTTCTATGATGCCATTAATTTTACCTGGAAAGGTGATCCGTTCTGTAAAGCCAGGCTCATTGGTTACTGTACCCTTCTTCTCAGAGTACATACCATTGAGGGCATACACGTAAAACCCTTCAGGTATATCAATTGGTGATACATCGTATAGTGAAGCTAACCCTTTAGTGAATTGTTTCATAGGTAGTTTTCTGTGTCAGTGATGTTGAAATTCTCCCACAAATCTACGGGGAATACCAGTCTTAAGGTGTTGGCCAGTTTGGCTTGCTCCTCATCTATAGTTGGATAGTCAATTCTTTGTGCACGTGCTGCATTCTCTTCCCACCTAGCTAGACACATACGGTCGTCTCTTCCAAACACTGGGTCTAGATGTCCCGTACCAATCATCTTAGCTCTACAGTACCAATAGATTGCATCTACTAAATAACCATCATCAGGTATCAGCGGGAATCCGTCTTCATCGCAAGGAGTGTACCAATAGTGTAGTTCTACTTCAGCGTTTGGCTCAGTGAACCATAGATAGTTCAGCTCATCTACATAACCTTTCTTGGTAGAAATGCCATACTCCGCATTCTTGATTACCTGGCTGGTCCAAAAGTTAGCCTCACGTAGGTCTGTGGTGGTGACTATTTCTTTCACTAGTGTAGACACATACGCTACCTTTTCAGGTACTGGATCCTTTGCCTTGGTGATATGCTTAGCTCCTGTATACACACCTACTCTAGAACCCTGGTATACGAAAGCAGCCATAGAACGGAAACCGTTTGGCTTTCCTATTCTGCCTTGGTCATCACTCTTAGCAATGCATACACCTAAACCTACCATGCGTTGGATATACATCTTATCCATGGCCTCAGGTATCCAGTTCTGCAGATCGTCTATGTAAGACATATCCGTCATCTTGGTATCTCTGAGTATCTTACCGATTACACTCTTTAAGCTGACTGTTTTCATGTTACTGTATTTCGTAGAATCTGTATACAAGCTGTATAGCAGGGTTAGTAATAAGGTTAGCAGAGAACATATTGGCAAACCCTATCTTATCAGGGTCTTTGGTGTTCTCTGTATTTGAACGAGTGGGAATGAATTCAGCTATGGGACTGTTCTTCAGCTCCTTTGCTTTCTCCCATCCTACTCTGCAATAGGTTTCTTCTACCGGACGATAGATAGCTTTGCGTCTACCAGTTTCAGGGTCAACTGGACCAGACATGGTTTTCTTCCAATCTATCTTACTTTTAATCTTCATCTTCATGAAGTTGTTCTCTATTCTACGGCCAGCAATACAGCCCATTTTAGGACCAAGGTATAGTACTCCTCCATCACAGATGAATTTACGACTCTCAAAGAAGAATGTCTTAATAGCATCTCTGAACCACTCATAAGTGATGACAGGAATAGGTGCTTCGTGCGTACGTTTACCTGAGCGGTGGTCATACTGAGTTTCCATTCTATACACTACATACCTGCGACTCTGTACCTTCTTTTTATAGAGGGTATCATCTTCTTTGAGTAGTGCCTCCACAAACGAAGTATACATTTCACTGACAGTAACGGCTTTGGTCTTCTTAGGAAGCTTGAGTGCCGGAGTCAGGTTTAATCTCTTCTTCGGTTTCTGGGGTACTTGGGTTGCTAAGGATGTATTCTGTAACATATTGAATGCATTGTTGTAGTATATCATTAGTGATGCCAGGATAAGGACTGTTCCATACGTCACAAGGACCATTGGATACTAGCTTACATTGAAGCTTAGCCACTTCTAACGGGTCATCAAAGACGTCATCAATTCTCACATTGGCTATGATTGGTGAAGACAATATCACCTTATCTGAGGACTTGTGCCAGTATACTGTTTCTTGGCTGTACTTACTTTCCTTCAAGTATTCTGCAACACTTGGCATTCCATAGCTGTATGCCTTATTGCCTTTGATGCCGCCTACATAGCTGTATGGATTTACTCCCGTACGAATCGCCTGAGGAATAGGTACAATAGTAATAGCACTGTCTAAGCAAGTGGGTAATGTACACCCTGCAGAGGAGTGTGGTTGAGTGCCTACAATAAGTGTTTGCATGAAGAACGATTTCATGGAAGGATTGCGCTCTAGTGTGTTCTTCACTAGTGTACTTCTCCATGTCTTAACTAGGTCAAACACCATTAGCTTGAATGGTATGTCTAGCTGTTTCTTTACGCGTTCTGCGATGATGGTAGAGATTTCATTCGGTGTCATGGTATAAAGGTAATAAAAAACCCCAACCGTGAGCTGGGGCTTTTTGTTTATGGGTATGAGTTAGTCACCTACTAAACAGGAGATGCAAAACCAAAGATGATGTCGATGTTATCAGTTGCACGAGCAGCATCTAACGCATTAGAGTCAGCGGCAATGATGATAGCATTCTTATCAACTTCTTGGTTGATTGGCCCCTTACCTTCTTTGGTTACGAAACCAGAGATAGTGTACACAGTGTACTGACCAGTAGCTACTACCAAAGAGGTAGGCTTACCATACTCTTCAGGATTACCGTGCATTGGGTAGTTGGTGGTTACACCTTCAAAGATCCATCCTTCCTGCTCAAGCTGAGCTACCTGTAATGGAGTACCTTGACCAATCTTACCTTTAGTGGTAACACTAGAAGTGTGGGTGATAGAAGCCTCTTCGTACAAAGAAACAGTGAACAATGTACCTACTGCTTTAGCAGTAATGGTCATGTCGTCTGTATCTACTACCGCAGCATCTACAATCAAGTTTCTAGCTTGGTTGGCGATTGAAGTAGTGTCATTGATTTTAGTTGCAAACTTAGCCATTAATGTGGCATAAGTCTCGCCAGTTGCTGCTACTACAGAGTAGCGATAGTTGGCGTTGTTTACCATATCGTGGTTGGTAATTTCCTTAATCAAGATACCGTATTCTTTTCCTGCGGTTGGGGCGCCAGACGCTGGAGATACAACCTTCACCACATGAAGAGCAGCAGCAGAGTATGCAGCTTTTTCTACTTTATGCGTACCGGTTGAAAACACAGTAGTCTTTCTCACCTTACCATCACGAACCACAGCTGCAAACACAGGGACTGTAGCAGCTACAGCGGTGTTCTCATCTAATGATACGTTGGTATCAGCATTGAAAAGACAGAAGGTACCGTCAGCTGCACCAGCTGCACAGAAATCTGCATACGTATTGGAACCAGTGCCCCAGTACTGTAATGCTTTGGCAATAACCACTTGAGCATTGAAGCCCTTGGTTGTTTTGAAGCGAGGAGTAATGTTCATTGTTATGAATTTAAAGGTTAAACTGCTGTAGTGTTCAGCTTGAGATCTGTCAGCTTTCTTTCCCAGTCTGGAGAATTCAACTCACCTTTTGCATACGTAACGGCTAAGTCTACTATCTCTTCGTGATACTCTTCTGGCAAATCACTTGTGAGGCCTAAAGATAAACTCACTAAAGCAGGTTTCCTAAGGTAAAATAGTTGTGATCCGCTTACTATGTAACTATCGGCATCAGTAAGTGAACCTTGAATCTGTAGTATATTTCCAAGTAAGTGACCGGTGGGTGAATGCACGGTACTTTTCAGGTAAGGGGTATTCTGTAATTGAAACGCATAACCAGTCTTGATAAGCCTTACAGGGGAATAGCGTTCAGGAGTTTCAGTGTATTTAGAGAAGGTAACAGCTTCCACAGCTGAGTTCACTGATGTTGCATCACTTGTAGCAGTCAGTAGTGTAGCTGAGTTATTGATAATCCAAATCTTGTACTGGTTAATGTCTCCTCTCATAGTGATTGGATTCTTCCCTACATAGATTTCATGTCCCTCTCTACGAAGCTTCTGAATCAGTGGAGTGAATACACTAAAGCGCTGTTCCTTGGCTGGTACTCCAGTCCAGGTTGCACCCCTCTCTGATACTAGTGTAGTGATAGCACTACCTAGTAAGGTTGCTGCCTCGTAGTACTTAGCAGTTGACTTACTTGAGATAGGTAGTATCATAGAATGTACATACTTAGTACCTGCAGTAGGGGTTGGTAGAATACTCCTGCAAGAGTAATCCACTACTCCAGCACTGGCGGAAATAAACCAGCCGAGATCAGAGGGTAGTACTACTTCATACATGTTCCCTTTAATCTCGGCGGCTATTGTAGCAGATGTCAGTAGTGTTTTCAACTGTTCTGCTGCCATATTATCCATCTCAAAACTGCCATCTTCCTTCGGCCTTACGCGGGAGATGATGTAGCGGTTAATCATCTTATTAAGTATAAGGTCCTTCTCTTCAGGATAGAATCCTCTACTCTTGTTAGATGCTATGTACTGCACTCCTTGGTCGAAGGCGATGTGCATTTCTTTGATGGTCATGTCTTAGCGTTTTAGTTTCTTCTTAGCCTCTTGTAAAAGCCCTAGAAGAAGTGTTACTGTATTACCATTCTTGTCAGAGTCAGATATCCAAATGATGGCCTCATCTTCACTGCTACCAATCTTGGTTTTATCAGATGCAATGTAGTAAGCACTGTCGAGAATCACTAGGATTTTGTATTCCACCATAGAACGAATGGTAGCTCTCTTTATCAGACTTTCATCCTTCATTGCCTTAAGCAAAGTCTCAGGGTCTTTCTGTACTCTCTCTGAAAGCTCAGTCACACGATCAGCTTCTAAGATAAGGTCAGGGTTAACACCATAAGTGATGAGCAATGCATTCACTACGTCAGGCTTGCTCTTGATAGAGGCATACTTAGCGTTGGCTTCATCTCTGTCAGCAATCTTCTTGTTGTTAGCAATACGCTCAGCATTAGGGTCGAAGATGTAGAACTCCTTCAACATATTGCCCTTCGCTGCTTCTAGACTCTCAGCAGTCTTAGGGTTGTCTTTGATGTGACGGTAACGGATGTAGTCCATCACGTTTAACGGCATGTTCTTCTCACTCACTTCTTTAGTGTTGCTAGTTTCCAGTCCAATCTCCAGTTTCAGGCCTTCACCTGCTGGTATGTTGGAAGCTAGCTCTGTGTAAAATTCAATGCTCTTGGCTTTCCACTCACGCTCATCAGGCATAACACCAATGATGTCAGGGAGCAATAGCCTCTTCTCACTCTCTGTCAAACCAGAACCAACGACACGACTGTCTTTAGATTCCCAATAAGCAGATGCGAATTTCTTTGAACGGGCAATGTACTCAGGAATATCCTTCTGTACCTTCTCGATATTGGTCTGCTTACGACGAATCCAGACCTTGTACGAGTTCTTGTGTGGTGTAGACATAATTTTCGGTTTGTAGACAAATATAGGCAAATTGATATAAACAAGAAAGGATACCTTTCGGTACCCTTCCCTGAATAAACCTGGATTATATCTACAGTACAATCCAAGTGTATGTATATTCTTACAGACCCGCTTCGCAAGTTAAGTCGAAGCATCTGTTTGCTCTCAAGATTTGAATACCACAAGAAGCGAATCTTGTGTACAAACTCTTATCCTGATCTGTGCTCATTAGAGCAGCAGCTTCGTTTGCTTCAGGAGCAAATCCACCAGCAATACGAAGAGACTTAGGCATTGGTGTTAAACCCGCAACCACACCGTGTAAGAAAGCACGACCTTTCTGTGCAACGTGTTGGATGTTTGGCTGTCCGTCAACGTCGTTGGTATCCAAGAACACCATACGATAAGACTCTAATGGTAAGCCAGTAACTGGGTGCTTCGGAGAAGCTTGAGCTACTTGACCAGTATCGAATAATGGGTTGTGCTTCACAGTGATGATGTAACCATCGATATGGTACATGGTAGTGAAGTAACCGCCTAGTGCAAGGTTGTACCCTGTACCTGTTACGAACTTATCCGCAACATTAGCAAAGTCACCTACGATAGTACCACCGGCAGCTTTCGCCATACGGTCGAACTCACGTAATCCACCTTTACCAGTCATCAAAGTGATGGTCATATTGCTGCTATCCTCTTGGCCATACAACGCATCACCAATTACATTGCTGAGGAAGTTGTAAGTCAAGGTAGTGTAGGTAGCTTTATTTTGGATTTGCTCCAAAGCACCAGCACCACGAGGGATAACTTTACCAGTTACTAAATCCTTCAAAGGAATAGAACCGTCAGCCTTTCTGTTGTAACGGCTGTACCAGTATGCATTCTCACGAATGTCTAACCAGTTTTGCTCAAACTGCCACATGAACCAGTCCATGTGTCCGTCGAACTTCACGCTCTTTCCTTCTTTATTCTTGCCTTCCATGCTGATTTTCATCATCAAGTTAGAGGCGTTACCAGCCCAGCTCATACCGTAACGTAAGAAGCCCATTTGGTTCTTGAACATTCCAGGAGCTACTGAGTTACCTTCGGTTGTATGAGACTCACTCTCTGCTACGTTGGTAGTCAAAGCTGTCCAAGCTACGTTCTCACTTACCTGAGAGATAGGACAGAAATCATCTTCATCAGCAGGGTCCAACTGTACTTTGTACTTGAAACCACGGCTTCCATCTGCAATTGGATCTTCAAGCACGTATGCTTGTACTCCACGCTCAGATTGGATGATGAAGAAACGCTTAATCCAGTTGTCAGGGAACCACAAGAAGAAGTGGCTGTGTCCAACACCAGGCTTATCTCCACCAGAGTAAGTAGTGTGAGACGTACGACATACTTTGTTCAAGCCTGCCATTACTGGATAGGTGAACTGTACGTCAGCTAATTCTGCTGCACTCTTACCAGCACCGTATCCTACTGCCCCAAGTGTAGCCATGGTCAATGGATACTTCTTAGTGTAGTCACCGATGATGTAAGTTAATTTACGGGTTAACTCGCTAGGAGAACCGTTTCTTTGGTGGTACATGTTCTGCTCATCTTGCATCGACTTTGGGTCGTAGATGGTTTGTTGTACCTGATATTTAATGTTAGGTAACATTGTGTGAAATTTAATGGGTTACTAATTTACTTGGAAGAACTCTTGCATACTAGTTGTATTTCCATCAGGAGCAGGAGGTGTATTTGGGTTAGGAACAGGACCAACCGATTGGTCAGCCTTTCTCTTAAACTTCTTTACACTCTGAGAGGAAGCAGCAGCCGTAATCACTTTACTCAAATCATTCTTCTTGTAAAGCAAGTACATCTGTTCTAATGCCTGCTTGGTAGTTAAGTTCTTATTGTCCAATTCCAAAGCGATATACGCTTTACCATTATCTACTACTACGTTGTCTTGGAAGAATTCAAGGAACTTGCCCTTGTCCTCTTCAGGTACTCGGAAAGAGAGACTGTTCTCTCCAACGAGTTTGAAAGACTCTGTAATCAGTGTCTTAGCGACAGTAGCATTTGCTTGTTGTGTTTCTTGCAATTCTCCTTGGAGTCTTTCTGCAAGAGCAACCTCATCTGCCTTCGCCTTGTCGTACACTGCTTTAGATTTAGTGGTGATGGTCTTGTCCAATACAGCCTTTTCTACTACTGCATTTGCGGCATCTTCATCTATCCCCTTCTCCATCAAAGATCTCTTGTATAAGTTCTTCTGCAAATCTACACTTTGCATCAATTCGTTTTCATCTGGAAGCACAGTTGCGCCTCCATCTCCGAAGAACTCCTCATCAGAACCACCCCTCTCTCTATGCAACTTATATGCATAAGCTCGAGGATCAGTTTGTTTTAATTCTTCTAGAACAGACTGTCTTTCTTCCTGTCTTACGACCTTTTCAAAGTGAATGATGGCTTCTGGTGTGTCTGGTTCTATACCTTCAGGTAACTCCAGTGTGATATCTCTACCACGAAGTTCATTCACATCATCCCACACTGTTCCTGTTTCCTCATTGTCATCATCAGGTGCAGGTGGGTCTCCACTTGGTGGATCACCAGCAGGAGGGTCTGTTGGAGCAGGGTCAGGATTTGGAGGTGGGTCACCTGCAGGAGGTGTGGGTGGAGCCGGTGTTGGCGTAGGAGCTGGCACTGGAGTTGGTGTAGGGTCAGGAGTAGGTAATGGGGCAGGGTCTCCACCGCCACCAAATACGTCATTTAATCCTGGACCTGAGTCTCTAAGGAAATGTAACTGTAGCATATAATCTAGGTTTAATTCACGAATATATTACTTTTTAGCTTTGGGTTTAGCTTTTGCCTTGATACGATCGGTCTGTGCTTTACGTTTAGACTCTCTCTCACGCTGTGCTAATTCCCTTTGCTGCATAGCTTCTTGTGTACGTACTTTCATACGCTCTGTACGCTGCTTCTCCATATCACCTAACCTCTTAGTGAGGTTAGACATGATTTCAGTAGCGTCAGGTATACCATTGTCATTGGCATCACCGTCTTGGAAGGTATAGGTATTGAACTCTCCTTTAATGGTTTCATTCTGATCACGTCTATCCCACTCTAACTCTATCTTCAGCATGTCAAGTGAGTTCTTGAATTCTTCATACTCTTTCTTCAGTTCGTTCTCTAGCTCAGACATAGACGCTTCGTTGTCTGCTTGTGCAGCTGCCATCTCTGCCTCTTGCTCTTCGATACGGAGTAAGTCTTGCTGCAGCTTAGCAATGTTATTTGCTTGTAACATAGCAAGCACCGTAGAAGGTTTTGTACCGTTCTGCATCATTGCACCTATCTGAGACTTCATGGTATTAAGTACTTCGAAGTCCTTGCTAGAAGAAGACATCTTCACACCTAGTGCATGTGAACAGTACTGGTCTGGTGTTATCTTCACCAGTTCGTACGACAAGTCATCAAAGTACCTGATAGTCTTGAATTCTCCTTCTGCTGCAATCACAAAGCGACTCATATCAAGGGCCCCTTCTAGGTCTCTATTCAGTAGCTGTTCGAAGTTCACGAATATCATGTCAGTGATAACAGTAGATTGGAATACAGAGTTATTGGTAGTACCTACTAAGTCATCTGTACCGGTCATCTGACCTTTACGCTGAGGTGTCATACCAAGGATTTCATCCCACTGCTGCTTGTAGTATTGGTATAGATCTATGAGCTGCTTGATGTTCTCGTACATGCTCATGTCTAATATCTGATACTGATTAAAGCTCTTGTCTACACCTACTTGGTTACGGTCGATTAGTCCCCATCCTTTAGCCTCAGCAAAGTGGAAGAACTTAGCATCATCCCAACCTTCTTTCTTCGGTATTACGTTCTTGTCAAGCAAGACTATCTTACCCTTGGACTTGGCAACAAAGAACTCTATCTTCCAGTTGATAATCATACACATCACTTGGAATGGTAATCCAATCTTAAGTAGGGAGATATTCTTAGAGTGAAGGTCAGAATAAGTGCGGCCGTTGTAGCCGTTCTTGCAAGTAGAGATGATACCACCATCTGTACGTTGTACAGCAATTGGTTGAAGGAAAGCATACAAGTCTTCTTGAATTTTCCATCCTTCATACTTCTCAGGTAGCCACCTGGTTTCTATTACTTTCTCCATGGTAGTGTTTACCTTGTAGTCTTCATCTACTTCCATCTGAACAGGCATTCCTGTCTCAGGGTCTATGTACTCGATTATCTTGATTTGCTTGTAAGCAGCCCACTGTACGTGGTATACAGGAATAACTCCACCACCTGTATTGCCATCACTATTCACACCTGTAAGTGTAGAATAGAATGAGCTTGGAGTGTAGTCTGTTGGATTCTGCAGGTCTTTCATCTTCTTAGAAGATATCTCTCCATAGAACATAGTCACTACTTCTTGCAGAGGCATAAAGTAACGTGCACATACCCATGGTGAATCCTCTACGAAAGTCAAGTGTTCATTGCGACCGAAGTCTATGTTCTTTGGTGATATAGGCTTGTAGTGGAATTTACCATTGTACACACCTTTAAAGGAGTATGCTTCTCCCGCTATAATCCAGTGCTTGAACATGGAAAGTAGGGTCTCCTTGAAATTGTACTTATCAATAGCATCTTCTAGCCAAGATTGGCCCATGATGGCTACTAAGTCTCTCCACTTACTCTTGAACTGTTTTACTACCTGCTCAGGTAATGGCGGAGCTTGTACTTCTTCACCTTCTTCTGTAGGTATTACACCCATCTGCTTAAGCATAGCATCCAAATGCTGTGATAGGTTCTGTTGTACAGCTTCTGTCATCTGCTCATTGTAGCTATCATACCCATCAGGTGATGAATTTACTACCATGAACCTCAGTGGACGTCTATTGAATTCACTGATAAGCTGATCCAGGTTTGTACGTATAATTGATACCGGCCTTATCTTCGCAGGCATGCTTTCTGTATTGGTTTTATTGGGGTCCGTGATATGCTTGAACCATGTCGTAGGGAAGAACCCATTGTATGCATCATAGAGTGTAGACAGCTCTTGTGTGTGTTGAGAGGAGCCATCTCTAAACCTACTACAACTGATGTAGTAATCTACACAAGTCTTAAACCACTTCTTATCGTCAGCAACTTTGTTGTTATAGGTTTCCAACAAGTTGGGTTGTTGGTTATACTCTTTTTGTATCATTACATATAGTTTGTAGTGTCAGAGGTTTCATACTCATCTTGAGTTGTGAACTGCCTAGCATAGTACTCATCCATGGCTTTCTTCTGTTCCTGCTTCACAAGCTCATGTATTCTTTGCTTGGATTGGAAACGGTGTATAATCGCAGAAGAGATTCTATCGGCATTCTTCTTGCCATCAAATTTAAGGAGTTCTCTTAAGAAACCTAGTGAATATACCCTATCTATGCGGAATATATCATCCCCACTTTCTGTGATACCAATCACTTCCTTGTGCCACTGCACTAAGTAGGTAATTCCAAGCTTCTTGTACTCAGCTGTCATGTTCATTAAGTATGAACGATTACGTTGACTTGTCTCTATCTCTTTATCTCCTCCTAGGGCCATTCCCTCAGGACGGTAGTGTATACGGTGCATCAATAGTTTACGCTTAGCATAGTCCATTACTCCTTTACCACCACCTGCTATCTCCCCTTGTGCTTTGGCATTGTATAGCTCACACGCAAGAAACAGCTGTTCATAGCACGTGTCTAAGTCTTCAGGTCTAGCACAGTATTCGAATACAGGAAGATCTTCCCACGTACTGTCTATATTATTTGGGTTCTTGAATATCCAAAAGTGAAAGAGAGATGTCTGGTCTTCTGCATCATCGTTATAGAAAGGGTCAAACACTAGGTCATACATACCATCAGGTGTAAAGCCCATCTCATCTTTGTATGGTGCATCGTACATAGTACAGCAGCCTGAGAGATCATCAGCATCTTTGTGCGGGTACTGTAGTATCGGTGTTACAGCATCACTCTGTATGAATCTTGCTCCACCCTTGTCCTTGTCCTCAGGTATTAGGTAACCATGGCGAATCATCTTCTGTATCACCTCTTCTGTTTCCACACGCTTAATCTGACGGTTAATCCGGTCAGTCCAGAATGGATTTTTACCCAGGCGCTTGAATGCCTCTTGTGGATAGAATGGATACTCTGCTATATAATCATCTAGTACTTTCTTATCTCTAGCCTTTCCCTTAGTGAGTCGTTCAGCCAACTGATGGTCTACCGCTCCCTTTACATCTACGTTACCATTCTCATCCATGAATGTACGGTCGACTCTGTACACGGGGACAAAGTAACCACACTTGGTAGCTTCCATCCCTTCTTCGTACACGTTGGGAAAAGCAAGCATGTCAAATGCTTCAGGTGAATAGAAGATTTCCTCTAGACCTTCAATAGAAGGGCCCTGTTCACCACCCGTACCAAACACTGATATCTGTCCCACGTAGTAGCTACCATCCTTGATAGAACCCATAGATACAATCAGTGATTTCTTTAAGTTACGGAAAGAACCTGCCTCTTCAAAGGTTATTTTCATTCCTCGTTTACCACGAGTCTTGTTTGGGTCATCCACTACTACTCCCATAATCTCAGACATAGAACCACGCTCTACTCCTAGCTCATCCACGAAAGATGCACGCTGATGCATGAGTGTATTCTTCTTCTGACGGTTCTTCTTCCAATAACTGGAATGGTCATTTATCCAGTCAAGCATAGGCTGTACCTTGTTGAGTATACCATCCGTGGTTAAGTACTGTTCTATACCCGCAAAGTAGTAAGACTTAGAACCATCAAAGAAGTTATAATTGTAGACTCCATCTGATGCTTCCATGTAGGACCAACCTGCTCCACGAGCCTTGGCACAAATCATGTGTTTACCACCTGCTGAAGTGATACCCATAAACTGTCCCCCAAACTTAGCTATGTGTTTGAATCTGTACCACTCATACCCCGCTTCATAGAAATCAGGAAAGGAGAAGTGTTTATCCATTGTCACCTGAGACAGCTTACCATGCTTGTTGCGTCTTTCTTCTAGTGCTTTACCTAAGTCCTCCGTAATACGAGAGATGGGAGTGAAGTTCAGGAAAGTGTAGTGACGACCTGTTATCCAGGTGTCTGCAACCTTATAGCCGTTAAGGCATCTATCTTCATGCAGCTGCCAATAGTCCATCCACTCACGAGAACCCTCAGGAGCACGTGTATACATACCACCGTTCTTCTTAAAATCTATGGCAGCTTCAGAAAAATACCGAGTGTTAACGAGCTTATGAAATGCCATCTTTCTGTTCTTTTACAACTTGACTAATTGATGCTGCATACTCTCCCATAGGATTGGTGAAGGTAGGACCATTATCTTCAGGAGTGTAGTTTGCTTCCTGTATCCCTGTTCCTGTACCCTCTTTCAACTGACGTGTACGTCCCTCATTAAAGCCCTTAGACGCAGAACCACGAATACCACCACTATCCGTCAACTGTGCAAACACTTTAGACTCATACTCCTGAATAGCATCTTCCATCTCAGGTAGCTTCTTAATAGCCGTCATGTAGGTAGCAGTGTTGAAGACTGGCTCTCCACGTACGTTGGTCTTCGTAAGGTCAATCTCTCTGAAGTAGTCTTCTAACTTTTCTCTAGATTCCTTCACTGTCTTTAGTGTCCTTAGTGATGGTGCATTACTTTCTTGCAATCCTCTGTACTTGTCACGAGCTTCAATCACTTTCTCATCTATATCCACTTCTGTGAGTCCTGTTTCTTTCAGTGCAGCAGTGTGTCTATTGAAATCATCTTCCTCTCTGTAAGGTGATAGGAAATCCTCCATCAAGTAGACGTATGTCAGCTGTTTCATAGCTTTCAGCTTCTTTCTACCTTGTGTGTCACCAGGACCACCACGGTCACGCTTGAGTATTTCTGCAAACTCTTTAATCATGAGGATCCACTCCTTGTTAAGCTGCAGCTCCATGTTCTCACTTACTTGGAATAGTCTAATCATTTCTTTCTGTTTTTGTAGTCATCAATCTTCTTCATTTCTATCTCCATCTGTTGCCACACCTCAGTGTCTCTGCCGAAGATTCTGTGCAAGTCTTCTCTAGTCATTGCACCAATACGGTAAAGCTTAAGTCCTTGTATAGTGTGTATGTAAGGCCCTATTAGTATGGGCGTCTTCTTCTTAGTGGTTAAGTATCTTGGCCCTTTGACCACTGTTTCTCCATTTTCATGCATCTCCTTCAGTCTTTTTGCACCATCCTTGTTAATCTGCCTGATGGTAGAGTACTCCATCATCTTCTTCTCCTTCTTAAACTTCTTCTTGGCATCTATCTTGAACTTACCAAAGCCTGGTATCATCACTGGCATACCAAGGTCAGACTCTAGCACTGCTGCAGTAAACTTACTAGTGAATATCACTATCTGCTCTACCATCTCAGGTGATACACCAACCATCTGTCCTGTATGAACGTACAGGGTGTTGTTACACACTATTCTCCCATAACTGTCTGTTCCACTCTTAGGTGTATTATTCAGACCATACGTTAGCGAACTTGTGTTCTTCTTGTCCTTTGATTGACTCATAACTGTGATTGGCTCTATTGTTAGAAAATAATAAGAAAGCTTCTTTAATCTTGTAGGGTGCGTGATAACAATCTTGCACGGTTATGCCGTCTAGAGATACTAGTCCATCAGCCACTAGCTTCAGCATCTGACTCTTAGGCTCTTCCAACAAGTCCCTTTGGTGCTGTACAGAAAGTGTAGCTACCTTAAATCCATGCATAGCTAACAAGTACCCATAGCAAGACAGCTGAGCAATGGCTTTACCGACCGGTGAATCAGGCAGCTTACGCATGAACTTAGTCATCCTATATGGATCACCATAGTCATTACTCTTGTAATCATAAAGTGCACCTGTCTTGTAATCTTTGATGTGTACCTCTCTTTCACCATTCCTAGTGACGATAAGCAGTTCATCTATTCGAGCAGACACTAGGTACTTAATAGAGAAGACTCTCACCTCTCTGTGTGTGCCGTCAGGTAGTGAATAAGGATTTGTGTAGTCGAATGCCCACGTAGTGGCTGTAGACAGCTTAGCACCATACTTCACCTTATCCTCTAGTGAATCGTGAAAGTCATTTCCTTTGTCTACTTGCTTTTGGTGATAGGTTGACCATTCAAGTAAGACAGCCTCCTTGGTCTTCTTTGTAGCCCTAGCTTTCTTCTCAGCAGCTTTATCCAGTAGTTCTGGAGTGAACTGGAAGCAGAACCTATTGATTATCTCTGTCACTGATGAGAGGTATTTCCTCTTACCATCTCTGACAACGAAGTACTTTTTTCCTTCGTTGTCATAGTAGATAGTTTCTTGCATAGCTTAGTTTGTAGTGTAAGGCGCTAGTGAGTGAATACACTGTCTAAAGATGTAGTCCTTAGCTCTCTGTTCAGCAGGTAACTCATTGTAAGGTACGAAGCAAGGATGTTCCTTGGTCTCAGGGTTCTTTACAGGCCCGTACTTCCATCCATCTTCCTGTTTCTGCTTCAACCAAGACTCGTGTGAGTTCTCAGGCGTAGCATCAGGGTTAGTGATGTGGAAATTCACTCCGTTAATAGCTGAGTCCTTTTGCCACTGTGGTGCATCCTCCCAAGAAGGTTGTGAATTGTCACCAATGGCTAGGCAGTAGGCACGATTGATCTCGTGTGCTACTTGTGCAATTTGTTCTGTAGTCATAGTGTGGGTTTATGCTACTAAAGTACGATAGGTGACACTATCTACCAAAAACAAGTCCCGGGTAGAAACCCAGGACGCTCGCTGTAATTATGAAAAAACTGCCCTTAGGCCTCTTTTAGTAGCATTTCTGCCACGTTGTATATTCTTGATTTCCTATCTACCTCATCCCACATCTCCAAATCATACTTTACTGACTCTCCCTTGTAGAAGTGTACTCCCTTCACTGTTGCATGGCAAATGTACGTACCCTGAGTAGTGATGAAGTGTACCACCTGATTGATTTGATACCTAGAAGGTAGCTGTGCTTTCTGTATTCCACCAAGTCCAAAGCCTATACCACTCCAATCATGAGTGATGTAGATGTCCTCTTCTAGCATAGTGAATCCAGTGATGGTACCACATGGTGTGATTCCCTCCATTTTCATCAAGAACCTATCACCGATAGAGAATGTCTCTCCATCAGATAGTCTTCTGACAGTGTGTGGTTGGAACTGTGGTGTGTTAGATAATGAGCCTGATGGTACTGGTAGAAATGATAGGATCTCGTACCTCTTGAATACTGTTGTCTTTTCCATTAGTGTGTTGGACTGCTCAGCCAGTCCCTGCTTTAAATGCTAAGGTACTACTAATTTTCACTCCACCTATACCTGAATATCACATAGTCATCTCCTTCCTCGTACCATCCTGAAGTGAGCATGATAGGATGCTTATTCACTGCCCTAGCTTTCAGTATATCCCCTTCATCATCTACTTCTAATACCTCTATGTCTATACCAGGATAAAACATAGAGTGTTTGGGAGCCTCTAGTGTTATGATATCACCAACCTTGTGTGCCATGACTGCTAAATTAGGTACTTTTCGGAACATACCCGGCCTCTGTGTGAGAATACGGAAGACCCACCCCTAGCTGCAACGAAATTGGGAATGGAGTGTGTGGTGGATTAGGGAGACCACCTCAACTTTACTCCCCGGCTCAGTTTTGCAGACGGAAATACCCCCATCTAAGAAATGGACTTTTCTGTTTGCAGCCGTAAGATAATAGTGTCTACGGTAATTCATCAAATCTCAGATTATGAATCAGACAGCTCAGAGCACACCAACAGCTCAGCGCACACCTGCACCACAAGTTCCAATGGTAACTAGAAACGGTGCAGTCATTCCTGCTCTCACACTAGAAAGTGTAGGCAACATCATCAAGGGAATGAAACCTGTATCTGCAGGCGATGCAGGTCAGTTGTACAAGAACTTCAAGGTGACAGGTAATGGCAACGAGATGAAAGCGTATGTGAATGACAACGGTAAGGTAGTACCTGCTAGTTGGATTTACAACATCAATCGAGTGAGCCAAGTAGCATTGTCTACTCCTGCTGCTATTGAGGCGTACAGTAAGGCTATTGCTGCTGAAAATGCGGGAGACCACGAGACTGCACACGATGCATTCCGTGAGTTCTTGAACAAGGTTACAATCAGCTTCAATTCTAGAACACGTCAGTTCGTGAATGGTCAGTTAGTGCAAGGTATTCTTACCTTAATCACTACTGAACGTGGTAGCTTGTTGAAACTTGAGAACGTATCTGCAATGCAAGCTCTAGACGCTCCATCAAGTGCAGGCTTTGATTTAGCCGCATTCATGGGGAATGTTCTAGGAGATGCAACACCATCAGGTAGTGCAGAAACCGTAGCTCCTGTCAACAGTGCAGTAGCTAGTGCGTTCGCAACCGCTGAGAGTTAATAACTCAGCACAAGTGTTGGAAAGTTGTAGTTGGCTATATCCTAAGCTAAGGTTATAGATGACAGCTTGAAAGCATCGCCAAAGGTGTGGGGCTACAACGGGTTTTCAGCACACAAGGACTATCACCTAAGACGTGGTAGTCCTGTTTTAATGCATCATTCCAACTTCCCAAGGGTTGGCAGTTGTAGTAGATTTCCTAATGGATAACAAGTTTAGATACTTGGCGTATAGCTATCCTACATGGTACTACAACTGAATGCAGAGGGAAACTTAGTCATCTAAACCTCTAAATATGAAATCAGTTCGCATCACAATCGGGATTGTACTCCTGCTCATATCACTAATGTTCGTCTCTTGCAGCTCTGATAGCGGGAAGAGAGAACCGAAGTCACCTACCGTGAATAGAGTGATAAGAGAGCTAGACCAATCGTACGTAATCTCTCGTGAGATAGATACAGCGTATAGAGTGGGAGATACTATTCGTGTACTCTTCGCTAACACAAGAGTCGGTTCACGCATGGCTCTAGTAGTCGTAGTACGCTAGTCTTATTACAGTCAGTCCTCAGGATTGGCTGTTTTTTCCGAGGCTCGATAGAGGCTACGTCCTGTCAGGTCCGAGAGAGGCTACGTCAAACATATCAGGTATCTCCATACCAGGCACCTGAATAGGCACATTGTCCTCACTCACTGGAGCCTTGCCTAACCACTTCTCTAGTGGATTAGTATTTAGTGTAACCACATTGTCCTTATAGTCATCCTGTCTACGACCTCTGTAGATATACAGGGGAGATACGAAGTAAGTGTTGGCACGAGATTCCCTCACCACGATAACCCTATTGAGTAATCCCTGCTTAGCCGTGTAGAATGTACGGCTGCTGATACCCATCTCCTTGCAGTACTTCTCCTCGTTAATCTCTAGGTAATCACTATTCCTTGGTAGCTTGGAGCAGATCCACATGAATAGGATCATTGACGCACTGGGCAGTTCCTTGAACAGGCTCAATGCTCGTGCTGTATACACCTGAGTATTATCCTCAGTGTCTATAAGCACAGCTGTAACAGAACCATGTTGCGGAATAACTCTGTAAATACAGGGTATTTTGAGAGACTGAACGAAGGGATTTTCCAAATTTGCAGGTTTTAGGCGTTTTCTGGGCATGTTTAGGTACATTTTCAGAAGGGGAATTTGCCGATATTGGCTTATTGGTACACTGAGCTTCTGATTATGGTACAAATATACGTATATTTGCTGCGGAATCCGCAATATTTGGTAAAACCTGTACCCAAAATGTCCCGTAGTATATACATACCCTTTATAACCTATTTCTGTCACCCTCAACCCACCTGCCATGAATGCTATATCACTACTCCAAAGCATGAATAATACCTTGCCAGACAAGTCAGTACAGCTGTCTTCTGTGTATGGAGTGTACAGAGCTATACTTTTAGACACTGCTGGAGAGATAACTGTACAGCCAGTACTAGTCAGGGTATTCTCCTCTGAATATGCTGCTAAGGACTTTGTGTCAGAAGCAATAGAGCTACTGTGTGCCCAGTGTCAAGAGTATCTAGACGCTGGTGTGGAGTCAGCAACTGAGCGTCGTGTCCTTAAAGCTTATATCGCAGCTACTAGGGCTAACCTATTCAGTATGTGGGGATTAGAGACTGAACTGTTTACGGTACACCCGATCCCAATCTACTAGAATCTGTGTGTGTGTCGGTGTGTCAGTCGCAGACTGCCAGACCGCCTCTCTCGTCTAATCCCTTCCTTCCCATATCCCTTGCCTACCCATACCTCACCTCCTGTGAGTATAGCTTATTACCACTTAGCAAGGCCACCACTGACCTATAACACCCGTCCTAGTGTATACCTACACTGGCCATTCTCATACAAATCCGTAGCCTATAACCAGGCTCCCAATACATCTCTCTACCTGTACCATCCCCCGAGAGTACAGTCTCACCCGTTGTTGCCCAACTACGAGACAAGGTAGAGAGCCCTTTTACCGTCACCAAATACCCAATTATATGTTTCCTACACCCTCTCCACTTACCTTACAGCTCATAAAGGCAGTAGGTAAAGTGAATAAAGATGATTACAACCACAATGATGTCACTGAAGTACTCAAGTCAGCAGGATATACTAATCTAGGTTGGCATAATGATGGTATCACAGTACCTACACTAGAAGACTGGACAGAAGTATACCGCAATTACACTGGCTCTTGGACAATTACTGTTTCACACTCCACTGGTTTGTACTACTGTACAGACATGGGGGATTAAATCAACAAAAGCCTGAAGTAGTAAACGCAATACCTGCTCGAGTAACATCGGGAACAAGTCAGGTCTTCAGGTTATATAACCACTAATACCTAATTCTAATGACACGAATACAACTCCTAGAAAGAGAGCTACAGTGGCTCAATCAAGCATTACAACTACTCCAGGATCCAGATAACAAGAAAGAGTGGGTATGCCCAATGCTAGCACGTAACAACAGCCTATTCAGAGCTTTGTGGTACAGTACCAACACTACCTCTGAACGCTTACTGCCCACACTGAGTAGCTACAAAGACAAGAAACAGGCTAGAGTGTGTTGGTTTACTTCACACAATACTAGAGTCAATGCAGTGAGAAATGCAATAAAAGACATCAATAAACAGCTTAGTAACCCAAGTATACGCCTAATAACTAATACGCCTAATAACTAATACAACCTATGAGAACACTATACCTCAAAGCCACCACAGAAGCTGAAGTAGAAAAAGAATGGGGCATGAACCCTAAGTTCAAAGTACCACACAGACTAATCCAATGTAGTAAACAAGGAGTAGTGAAGTGGAATACCGCATCAACTTACTCAGACTCGGAAGTCGTAGACCTACTCATCAAGGGTAAGCCTATAGTCATACTCAAATAGTTAACATCCATCACCCAACACCTTACTCACAAGTGAATGGATAACAAAAAGGCCTGCCCTGCAGGTGAGTGAGGACAGTCGACCGGGTAAACGGTCCCAAGAGGGTAAACCAAGCCTCTATCCTGCAGACTTACAATGCGACAGGAGTAGATAACCTTACCGCAACTTATCTACAGTCAACAACCTAGATGCTCAACTGCCACCAAAGAGATGGCGTGTGTGGGTATCTAGTGTTGGCAGGTTTGTTGAATGCATCATGTCTCATGTGGATATAGAGACTTCTTAGTCCAAGCGTAAGCTGGATAACTAACAGACTAAACAGCGTGCTGAATAGTAGACTAAAGATGTGAAACCACGCTGATTAATAAGCAATGATCTTGCTGAATGTGTATAAATGATTCAGAAATGAATAAACCACAGTTAATCAGTTTCTCAAGGATGAGCAGTTGTAATGAGTGTACGATGGGAGGCCCAACGGCTATGCGTCACAAATAACAATTGAATGCAGAGAGGACAGCACCACACGAGGCCGATTGTACACTATGTGCAAGATAATCCAAGTCAAGAAGTACGCAGGTAATAGCCTGGACGTGGCCTGCTTGGCGTGTGGTGCCTTTTAACAACTTATTTGGTGAACTGGGGCCTACGGGCTCTGGTTCCCTCACCTTATGGGATTGGTTGAAGTGGCTCAATAAAACCGAGAGCCTTGAAAGCAGCAGAGCTGCCAGTCAAACTAAGCACAATGCAGTGCCTTAGAACTGAAGCGACCGGATATCAATCCCAGCCTTATTATGGCAAGCAAGCGGTCTGGTTACAGACAGGGAGACCTTAAGCAAGTCTCCCATTTTTATCATCCTAAAACACAAGTATGAAATACCTACTGGCACTACAAGTAAGAAAGGCTACAGAATGCAATGCCACTGTTGTATACAATGACGATAGACTGTTATATGCTACACTGATAGATGGTGTAACAGGAATGCCACTGCTCTTTGACACACTTACTGAGTGTGAGAATGCTCAGAGTATACTTGGAAATAACCATCAAGTTATACCTGTACATCACATGATAATGGTACAGTACCCCAAGAAATCTGTATTTGCTACTAATCAATTCTATCATTCACCACAACCTAGTTAATACTAACCCAAAAGATCCTCTCTCATGGTGTCGTAGGAGAGCTACGAACACGGTTCCCATAGTGTTACTCACGTTCATTAAGCAATCGCCGTTAGGAAACAAGAGAGGGTTATCTATTCATCACCAAAACCAAGTAATATGTATATGCTAAATGAAGAAATTGAAATCATTAAAGGCAGTGATCATAACCAATACAATTGGGTAAAGGCTATTAGAACCTTTAAACACAAAGACTATTGCTGTCCATTTTGCTCTCATGGGGAAACTATACAATTAAAAGTGTATTCTGAGTATAGAGGGCGTTTACAGGGCACTTACAAAAGAGCATACCTAGAATGCTCAGAAACCTGTATGGCTTACGGTTTGTTTGAAAGGTCTTTTAACCATGGATATACAGAAGAGGAGAAGATAGATTCTATAATAAAAATAGGATTAGAGGTATTTTCTAAGCTAATAACATTCACTAAAGACAGAACAGAATTCATAACCGTATAAAACCAAGCTTATGAAAGCAATAAAGAACAGAATCGAGTGTATTTGGTGGCTACTAACCAAGAGGAACTTTATAGTGATTATCCCTAAGGAAACAGTTACGAATGGAGAGCCAAGTAGAGAGATACGGTTTGTAGTACGTACTGACTATACACTACACAGTGATTTACTATCTGTTGCAGCTGTACATCAGAGTATACATCGTGCTATACTACAGAAAGCAGCACACGATTTCATTTACACTAAACCTGAGCCTGATGAAGTACATAATTAGTCCGATAATCTACCTAGTATGGTACCTCATAGTGGAGATAAGAGATTTCTTTCTCTTAATAGGTGTAGTGTTATGGTACTTTGACTCTAAAAAGCTCACTGAGTTTCTAGATTCTAGAGTACCACTGCTATTCACTCACCACGAGACACTGAAGTACAGAGGATTTCAAATAGTACCTGTAGTGTTTGGGTATGCATCACTTAGCGATTACATGGAGCGTAAAGTATCCTATTACTACATAGATGGTACTACACCACGATTAGGTAAAGTAGGGGATTTGCATTGGCAACACTGTCAATTCTCCGAACCAAGAAGCTGAACCTGTTTTCAGAGATTGGAGTTCCTTAACCTCGGTTAATACTCCTTTACAGTATAAAACAGGGAACACTGCACGTTTAACACTCCCGGGAGTGTAAGTCACATTAAAGTCTGAGTGCTTGTGTGCCTACGTGCAGTGTATTTTATCACCCCTTTAAATCCAAGCAAATGGCACAGTTAGATAAGCTGAAAGTCAAAACACTGTTAAAAGTAGCTCACATACAACGTGATCACTTGATACAGATTACAGGTACTACACAACAAGAAGGACTTTTTGCTGTAGACTACTACAGTTCCAATGATAGAGATACTTGGACAGCAACCAAGATGCACATGAATATCATCAGAATGCCACACATGATTATCTCTAAGAGAGAGTTGGCACTGGAACTAATTGCTAAGTACTATCACAACCCTGATAAGTGCTCAGTAAATGAAGAAGGTAACTGCAGTTACTACGATAAGAAGACAGGAAACATGTGTATCATGGGTATGTGTATGAAGAATCCACAGTCATTTAATGAGTACATAAACAGTACTGCTATAATCATGGCAAATAAGCCAGAGATGAGAGAAATACTCCAACTGCATCCTATCATCACTAGTCTGTTTCAATTAGAGGAATTGCGTATGCTACAAGCTGCACATGATATTATAGCTAAGAAAGAGTCTAATACTAATACTGCTCTAGATATTATGTTCAAGGTTTTCACCAATAACTTAGTGGAACCTTCTATGTACCTCAATGTCAAATCAATTGAGCGTCACATTGCGGATAGCAGACCAATGTGGCTCCCATTTCACAAATAACTAGAATCCATGAGGAGTAATCCCTGGTCAAGGGGCAGTCACGCTATCTGTCTCTTGCTTTAATCATCAAAACAACTGTTATGGCTCACAAGAAATTCATGAATCTAGTGCTAGTGATTAGCACATGTCTTATCACACTTGGACTTGCAATGGTCTTGCAGTGTCTCAGTGTACAAATCAATGGAGAACAGCTTTTAACCATCAAGTTCTCCAGCCCAGATTTCAGTAAATACAATCCATTCACTTGGATTATACAGATTATTTACTTCTTGCTTGCTACAGCACTGCCAATACTACTCATGGAGAATGAAGAGTAACAGCAGTCAGTAGCTAATGGAAGATAGACGTAAGTAGGAACACAAACGGCAAAAGAGAAGAGAGGAAGCCTCTCAATGTGCTCTATGGAAACGTGAGCTGTCAGTGTCACTGAATACCAAGTCGTTTTGGTAGCGTCTATTTTCCTATTTTTAACCCTCACTAAAACTTAAAGTTATGGCATACAAATGCTCACAATGTAGTTTCATTGATGTGAATGCCCAGGATACACCAGACGAGTGTGTGTCTTGCGGTGCAGTAGCATCTATGGAATTCTACGATTATCAACCCAAAACCCCTGTTAATCATGTTACAACTGCTGACGCCCCGGATGACGGAGGCATTCAAGAAGGATTGGAAGACAGCGAAGAAGGAACACTTGGATCTGTCTTCGGAGAGTGACCTCACACCTGAGTTCATGACTCGTATCACCATTGCCTTGTTAATCATCATCATCTTATTACTAATCGTGGTGCTCATTGGAGTATACCACATCGCTAAAACAAACCAGATATGAAAACCTTGCTGTCTGAAATCATTTTCACTAAAAGAACCGTGTTACAACTCTTGGATGCCAATGGTGTATTCAGAGTAATCATTGAGAAAGAATTTCCACATTCACCAGAGCCTTCTGTCTTTGTTGCTTACAAGACCAATAGCTCCTTCGAGAAAGCATTTCGTTGGGCTGTAAAGAAGATGCCACTAAGTGAAGTGAAGAAACACTGGGATGATATCATTGATGTTGCTATTGATGCTGTACGTAGGTCAGGCACAATAGTCACTAAGCATGATATTATCTCTCGTGTTGTACCAGGAGATAAAGAGCTGATGTCATTCTATGATGCAGCTATCAACACTCCACCTAAAGTACGCAAGCACATACCTCTTAAAAAAGAATTGGTATGAGACTAATAGTCGTACAAGATGAACGGGCAAGACTGTTCGTATACAATGGAACCAAAGTCATCTGCGTTGAACCTACAGATATTATCACTGTACCGCCTAAAGCGGAGGATAAGTGGTCTAAGTCAAGATGGAACAGTGCACTGAAAGCACCAAGTGTTACCAAGTTCAAGGCGGATGGTGTTAACTACACCGTATTATCCAGAATAGATGAAGAGAATTTGTAAACGATGTCACACTGTTCTTGTAAACACAGAAGAGTGTCACCATTGTGGGTCTTGCTATCATACGAGTGAAGTGAGCAGTAATCACACTAGACAGGATTTGGACAATTACCAATTACTGATTACACTAGGGTTTACTGCTCACTATCATTTGGATGATACGAATAATCACCGTGTGATGCCTTATCAAATACCTATACACGATGTATGGTACTCAAGAGGCAATCTACATGTGTACTATCAATCCATGTGGTACTTAAGTCAGTGGAGAGAAGGGCAACTCCACGTTATGGCTATGAATGCTCAATTAGATAACCTGATAAACTCAAAGCAATGGCTAGAAGTAACTACGACTACGCATTCAAAACATACAAGGGAAGAAATTTCCTAGTGATAGAAGACCTCAACAGAGGAGCAATGTCTGTCACTAATGATATGGAGACTGTAGTAGACGAGTGTTTCAACGATAAGAAATTAGAACCACACCAAGTATACATTATCTATCAAGATAGTGAAGGTATATGGGATGGTTGGGATGCAGCTAAGCAGGACTTCGTTATTCTACAGCAGCGCACTGAAGAAGATGCCAAGGACGCTATAATCCGTATGTATGAAAACCTATCTTGAGGTAGTCGGTAAACAGACCATTCTCAACTTTCTATTTGCTGGTAAGTGTACAGCAGTGTTTGGTACCGATGATCCACTCAACCCTAAGAAAACACACTACACGTTCTTTATCTCTAAGGATAAAGCACACAGAAATAAGTGGAGTGTATATTGCAACAACGTGTATGTAGCATCAGTGTATAGTGTGTCACCTGACCACTTTGTAGAGGATGGATATTCAATGTCCAAATCCTCAGCAGCTGAAGCAGCTAACATGGCATACACATTTCACTATTTCATACATCACATTGTCAAGGGAACACTCCCTGAACAGTTTCATGTATACCACACTGGTATCTGCGGAAGGTGTGGTAGAGAACTAACCGATCCTGAGTCTATTAAAGCAGGGATTGGCCCAACATGCAGAAATAAATAATCACTAAAACCCCATACAATGGCTACCAAAAAGAAACCATCAGCACTCAACGCTGCAAAGTTGAGAATTCAAGAGTTAGAAGCACGTCTAGAATCTCAGATAAGACATTCTGAATCACTTAACAAGGGACTTGAAGAGCAGAATGCTACTAACAAGGCTCTATTCATCAGTCTGGAAGAGGCTAGAAAAGAGAAACAGCAGTTTGACAATGATACTTCAGGCTATGAGGGCTTACGTACATTCCTACTGTCTAAGCTACGTGACAAGAGACCACCATTCGTGAATTCCCTATTCACTAATGTGAAGGAGACCATCAACACAGACATTGTGTGTAAGGTTGATAAGTTGAGAGAGCGTTTAATTAGCCTAGAAAACGAGCACGGAGATTTAACCTCTGACCTTGCTAGAGCTGAGAGCTACAAATTATAAGAGTCAGAACCGTAGAACCGGTGTCATTCTCTTACCCTGCTTGGAGCAATCTGAGCAGGGAATTTTTCACCTTAAACCTCAATGTTATGGGCAGAACACTGTTCCAATTGGGTGGTATACATACTCATCTATAGTAGTAAAGAACATCCCTAAGAACATGATACTAGAAACACAGAAGTACCTTAAAGATCTTATGGATAGCCCTGGTAAAACGTCCTCAATAGCAGGGCAGGGCTCAGACTGTCTTAAAATAACATACTCAATGGATAATAACTCCAATAAAGTAAGTGTAGTGAAAAATAATCTAGCTTGGTTAATGCATAGACAAGAGATATTCTATGTAGACTACTCAGAGTATAAGCTGGAATCTATTATTGCAGCCTTCAACTCAGGAAATTTCACTGCATTCACACTTCACAAAGAGCTTAGTGTAGAAACCTATTCTGTATTTTAAACCACACACCATGACTAGAAAATTAGTAATCACAGACATTAACAGTGGTATGGCTTATGCTACTGCTATGTTTGGTAGAATTAAATCGCATTTCTCTGAAATTCACTGTCAAGACAGTATTATATCTAAAGGAGACTTACCAAGCTGTCACCATTTAGAAGTCGTATTCAGACCAGGTTCTCCTCACCATGTTATTATGAGAGAGGTGAGTAATGCTTATGTAGATGATGTACCTGCTGAGTTCCTATCGTATAGCAAAGATGTAGCTAATAAGCTTAAATCTACCGTGTTCTACATAGAGGCATGGATTCAAGAGCAGATTAATAAGCAGCTTACTGAGCAGAAAGAAGAACTGAGTGATACCTATCAAGTGTTTTAAACCCAGACTATTATGAATAGATTAATAATCAATGACCTGGTTCCTTCTAATATACATCATACGAAGACGCTTCAAGATAGACTCTTTAACGAGTTTGCTGACAAAGGTGTTGTACTGAGCTTTGACATGTGGGAGAACTATCCTCTTGCTTTACATGAAAACCATCACATAGTGGTGAGTATAGAACGCATGCCTCATGGTTTTTCTGTTACAGTGGAAGAACTGTTTAAGACGCACCCAAGAGCACAATCAGTTAAACCAGTCAGCTTTGCTAAGGAGATTGATCCTAGTGAACAGAATAGTTCAGATTTTATAATAGACTGGATTAAGGTACAGATGCGTTTTCTTCCACCTTTCTCAGAGCAACTAAAATCTTCACCTCAAATAGACACCTATGACGTATTCTAAAACAACTCATCGTCTTATCATCTGTGATGTAGATCCTTCTATCGTCACGCAAGAGGATTTAAGAACTTATCTTAAGTCTAGACTGCCTCAGCTATCAGCTTTGAATATATACTATGATAGAGATAGACACCTATCTATGTTTATAGACTACATCCCAGAGACTAAGTACTTGGAAATAACAGGAACACTTAAGAACTTTGATGTTACTGCTGACTGTGTAGTATCCTATAAATACAAGATAGCGCACAGTGTATTCAGTTCTTCTGAGTTTATACTAAACTGGGTAATACAAAGAGATGCTGAGTATTCATCACCTAAACCTGAGTCCTATGACGTCTTTTAAACTTACTATATGTGATGTCACTAATAATATGCATACTTGTCACACTCTATGTGAAAGAATAAGAGATAAATTCCCATCTTTAGATTTAAGTACAGCTTCTTATGAGGAAAGCAAGCACTCTTCTGTTTATATTTACTACTGTCCTGAAGAGCATATTATGCGAATTGAAGGTAGCAGTAACAGATATTTAGAGGGTCCAGATGTGGTATCTTATAAAAATACTATATCGGATTCTGCGCTTTTCAGTTACGAGTATATAATCGAATGGGTAGAACGCATTAGAGAGACTTACAACAAGCAAACAGAATCGTACAACGTATTCTAAGTAAATAACCACTAAATACAATACAAATGAGCACAGAATTATCTGTAAATCAAATCCCAGCGTTCATTCAGAAGATTGACGCTCAGTTAGCAAGCTTAAAGAGCATGTCTGATACTACCTACAAGACTACAGGTAAAGTAGACAGCTTCTCTGAGAACTTGAAAGATGCCAAAGAAGTAGATACCATCATCAAGATGTTCTCTGCAGTACTTGGCCGTAAAGAAATGTACGACAAAGCACAGACTGCTTTAGAAGTGAAAACAGCTAAGCAGTTTACCTACAATGGTCACACTGTAGAGGAGTGGAAAGCTGATTGTATATTCCGTATTGCCGTAGTAACTGAGCACGAGACTCGTGAGCGTTTACAGAAGGCAAAGGATAAGGCTACAACACTGCTCAGTGATGAAGACAAGAAGATTCTTGCAATGAAAGAGTTGATTGAACTTCTTGGAGAAGATACAGCAAAGTAACAGTAGAAGGGAACTCCACGTCATACTCGTGGGACGGTAGCAATACTGTGGCCAGGTGAAATTCCACCCTTCTATGATGATTCACTATTGACGGAGGCCGGAAGGTGTCATTCACGGGTAGTGAACTGTCCCCAGCGTAAGCTCATGGGTTAACGAGTGGTGTGTCTGCAACGGCACTTACTAATCAGCATCAGTGAGTAGACGAAAGTCGAACAGGGCTGGCAGATTCAACTCTCCTGATAGAATCAGTGTAGCAATACACCAGGGATCGAATCCTGCAGGAGAGCTTAGGAAAAGGAAGGAACAACAGCGGGACCGCAAAGCCTTCGCCTCGCAAGGGGAACAGCGGATACAGAGACCCTCTACAGGGTAATAGCAGTAGAGGATAGGTATGCCCACAGGTAACTAGCCATAGAGGACATACGGGGTTCCTCCGTGCCGTAGACGAGATCTTCGGTGCGACGCATAACCTTAAACTGGTTGTAGCTAGACCTTCCACTTCTCAGTGTGTAGTGATACACTACTGAGAGCCTAGCCTTGGTTTGGGGCAAGTGTTAACGTCCTGCGTTGACAAGTCAATACTAAACCACTTGGGCAAAGCACGAGGTGCAACTTGAGCTGATCACTCAAGAAGGTAGGTTCGAAGCCTATTGCTCAGAGCAAAAACAGCAGCTATCTGCAAAGTAACACGTAGACACTTATAACGTCGGGTAATGCCGGCTAAATGGTAAGAGAACCGTAGCGTGGTCACTCGTTACAGTGATGCTTGGAGCAGATTTAGTGAAGTGCAGGAATTAGATGTCTAAACTTAGGGGTTGCCCTGTATGATTTACCATCCCTAATCCTAACTAACGTAACGGAGCTGCTGTTACCTTACTTAGTGCACGTCACACGTGTAAACTTTCACACTGACCGTATTACGGTAACCACAAGGTGTGATGAGAGGGATGGTGATAACAAGCCATTAGTTAAAGTCCAAGAGTTCTAGCGTACTAAAAGCAGTGGGTCATAGATGTCCATGAGGAGAATCATTAGAACAATTACTAGGTCATAATCATCAAATAGCATTAGTTAAAAACCAACTAAATAAATAACATGAAAGCAAAAATAGTTAGTGTCTACGAGTAAAAAGATATACGTGCTTCAGTTTTAGAATGATTTGGTAATCTTTTCAGATATAACCATTTACAAGGCGGTGAAAAAAAGTAACTCAACTTGTTCCTGAAGGTCGCTCCAACATTCGGTAATATCCTGACACTAACTATATTTTAATTAACCTATAAACCTTAAATAATGGAAAAGAAAATAACTGCCGTACAATTTTTGCTTTCACACATTGCGGATGAAGGTAAGGATATGATTGGCAGAGATATTCTTGAACAAGCCATACAAATGGAACGCGAGCAGATAGAAGAAGCTTTTGATTGTGGGTATAATGACTATTACCCTCCAAGCAGCAAGTTTGATGGCGATTCAGATACTTACTACACCCAAACCTTTAAACCTTAACAAATGAACCCACTAACAGCAAATGATTTAAAAGTAGGCTAACGGTTCGGGTATTGCCGAAGGCGGCAAAGTATAAGCCTCGATTTCGCAGTATGTGTCCTGCCGCTTTTGGCAATACCATGTTAGCGGTTCGTGGCGGTTAATTAGTAAGAA
>ERZ650306.3-NODE-3-length-99405-cov-11.784731_pt1 | contig 99405 bp, 91 predicted proteins | sample MGYA00376242_ERZ650306 | MGnify/ENA primary metagenome ERZ650306 (study PRJEB26733, sample SAMN07839244) | wastewater metagenome | biome: urban; feature: wastewater treatment plant; material: waste water | place: USA: North Carolina | collected 2016-03-31 ... | reverse complement strand
GCCCATGTTAATGCCGGGCACAGGTAGTGAATGCTTTTTTCATTATCGGCAACCGCCTAGACTTAGTTCCGGCCATCGTCTGCCGGCAAGTTATCTGGTCTGCCCACGCCAGCAGACCATTCAATTTCTGCCATCGGAAAGTTTGGGGTTTATCGCCATCCGATTTAAGAATGGTCAGTTCCGTCATTTTACTGATCGCCCCTTCATTGAGTTGCAAGATGCCATGCCGCCTTTACGTGAGTTATGGGGTGAGGCAGCCAATCGGCTCGATGAACAACTCTGGGCAGCCCCGAACCAGCGGGAACAAATCCTTCTGATTGAGCGATTTCTGCTGACGCAGTTGAATTATCACCATCAGGCAACGGCCCAGAAGCTGGATCGGCTAATGGAACAGATTTACTACGCACCGAATAACCGAATTGAAACTATTGCAGACGCTACCGGCTGGAGTCACCGCCATCTGGAGCGGAATTTCAAACAGGCGTTTGCTCTGACCCCAAAACGGTTTGCACGTCTGGCTCGCCTGCACCATACGTTGCGGCAAATTGCGTTACAACCCCAACAAGCATTGCTGGATATCGCCTTAACGCGGTTTCAGTGATCAATCGCATTTTATCCACGATGTGCAGTTGCTGATTGGTATGAAACCACTTCAGTTACAGCAGCACCTCAGAGAGACACAACACTACTATAATCTTCCGTCAAAGAAACCGGATTGAAGATATGTGATAGAAACCCCATGTCACATATAAAAGCTGACAGCTCCGGCCCTGCCGGCAGAGTTCCCCGACCGGGATTTCATTCAGCAGGCCGCGTTTATTGTGGTGCTGGGCATCTCACTGCGTCGCTCTGGCATCATCGGGGATGACGTCTACCGTCAGATCGAAGCGGAACTCGACTGGCAGGAAATGGGGCCTTTCACGCCGGGCACTTCGGCTCAACCGTGAACTGACGTGTCACATCAATCAGCCCTAAATGCTGGATGGTACGGCGACCGATCAACAGCGGATATTTCATCTCGCCCCTATCACGCAGTGTGAACTGCTCTTCATAGATCTGATCGCCAATACAAATTTTCATCAACACCACCGGGCGATCATCTTTACCACCAGCGCCACGTAGTGTCACTTCACGCACAATTTCCCGCTCAAACGACTGGCTGATTACTTTGTCATTATCATCCTGCGTTTCAACATCAAAACGCACCCAATCCTTACCATCACGCTGAAACGACGTCAGCCCCTTCGCATCTAAAGACGACGTCAACGCACCGGTATCCATCTTGGCATTCATCACCAGATGCCCCGGTAATATGACCGCTTTTTCTACCCAGCCGAAGACGCGGGAGGGTGCGGGAGCTGAGGGAGTAAAATCACGCTCAGCGGCATTCACTACACTGCTCAGGATCATCGCTATCAACGCCCATTTTATTTTGTTGTACATTGGTACCTCAGATTGACTACGTGTGGCAGCCCGGAGGCAGACAACACCAACTTCAGTTATTCATCAGCAAAAATATCATGCTGCTCATGACAACGCAGTCTCTTTTATCGATCAGTGAATTCCGCTAAACAGAGAAAACATTTCGTGATCCTTAAAACAACAAAACGCATTTTGGTAGTTAAAAACGCTACTAATTTCGTTTTTTGGCCCGTTATTCAACCTGCAGCAAACGGAATGTGTTCAATAATTGAGCTCCCATTTTTAAAAAAAGCCTTGTTATCCGGCACAGGAATATGCTAATTCTGTGTCACGCCCGCATGTTTTTGCGGAACAAACCGGATTTTTTGAATTTTATGAGCAAGATTCAGTCTCTGATTAGCATTATTGTGATCCTGGTCGTAGTGGTGATTATTCCACCGCTCGGGGCGCGATTAGCTACTCGCTAATCAGGACGAAAAGACTCACAAACCCCCGAGCACACCACTCGGGGGTTTTTTTTTAAGCCATTTTTGCAGTCAAAAAAAGGGACAAGGAAATGAACGGGGCCCAGTACTTAGTCAAAGCATTACACCAGCAGGGTGTTACCCAGGTTTTTGGTTATCCGGGTGGCGCGATCATGCCAGTGTACGACGCACTGTACGATGGGGGTATTCCTCACCTGTTATGTCGTCATGAACAAGGCGCGGCGATGGCCGCTATCGGTTACGCACGCTCTACCGGAAAAGTCGGTGTCTGTATTGCCACTTCCGGCCCGGGTGCTACCAACCTGATCACCGGTCTGGCCGATGCGCTGCTCGATTCAGTGCCAGTGGTAGCACTGACCGGTCAGGTCGCCTCGCCGCTGATCGGCACTGACGCGTTTCAGGAAGTGGACGTGCTGGGCTTGTCACTGGCCTGCACCAAACACTCGTTCATGGTGCAATCGGTCGACGAACTGGGTCAGGTCGTCGCCGACGCCTTCCGTATTGCCCGTTCTGGTCGCCCTGGCCCGGTGTTGGTTGATATACCGAAAGACATTCAGCTGGCAAAAGCCGAACTCGACACCCTGATCGAATTAGTGGCCGAGCAATATGAAAATGACGAGCAGGACGCCATCGTTGCCGCTCGCAAGCTGTTGAGCGAAGCGAAAAAACCGGTGCTGTATGTCGGTGGTGGCGTGATTGCTGCTGACGCTGTGGCCGAGTTACGCGACTTTGCCGCGCTCACCACCATGCCTTCCGTGACCACCCTGAAAGGGATTGGCTCACTTGACCCAAACTGTCCGCAGTTCTTGGGTATGCTGGGCATGCATGGCACCAAGGCCGCCAACTTAGTGGTGCAGGAAGCTGACTTATTAGTAGTTGCCGGTGCGCGTTTTGATGATCGGGTGACCGGCAAACTGGCCGCCTTTGCCCCGCATGCGAAGATTATTCATCTGGATGTGGATGCTGCCGAAGTGGGCAAACTGCGTAGCGCACACGTCGCCTTACACGGCGATATGCGCAGCGTGTTGCCACAACTGGCGATGACACTGAACATCGCCAGCTGGCGCGAACACTGTGCGGCGATGAAAAATGATTACCCATGGCGTTATGACCATCCGGGCGAACCGATCTATGCCCCTCTGTTGCTGAAACAACTGAGTGATGCCTTGCCGGAAAATAGCGTAGTGTGTTGTGACGTTGGCCAGCATCAGATGTGGGTTGCGCAGCACATGCAGTTCAACAGTCCGCGCAATCACATTTCCAGCTCCGGTTTAGGCACCATGGGCTTTGGCTTACCCGCTGCAGTTGGTGCTAAAATGGCGCGCCAGAACGACGAAGTAGTCTTGGTCAGTGGTGACGGTTCCTTTATGATGAATGTACAGGAACTGGGCACTCTGCGCCGCGCTAAACTGCCGGTAAAAATGGTGTTATTGGATAACCAGCGTCTGGGTATGGTGCGTCAGTGGCAGGAGCTGTTTTTCGACGCCCGTTTCAGTGAAACCATCCTGTCAGACAACCCCGATTTTGTGCGTCTGGCTTCCGCCTTTGATATCGCCGGCGAAACCATCACCCGCAAAGAAGAAGTCCCCGCTGCGATTGCCAGAATGCTGGCCAGTGAGGGCGCTTACCTGCTGCACGTTTCTATTTCAGCAGAAGAAAATGTTTGGCCTCTGGTTCCGCCAGGTGCCGCCAATCAGGATATGATGGAGAGCAAACCATGAAGCAACATCAGCTGAATTTGATCACCGGTTCCCGCCCTGAAGTGCTGGAGCGTGTGCTGCGGGTGGTGCGTCACCGTGGCTTTGCTCTGTGTCAGTTAAATATGGAAACCGTACCCGATAGCAGTTCCCTGCGTATTGCCGTGACCGTGGAGAGTGAACGCCCGATCCAGCTGTTGCAGAGCCAACTGAACAAACTGATCGATGTGTTTCACGTGGAAACACTGGATCAATCTGAACAATCTGCCTTAAAGATCAGCGCATAAGGAAATATAAGCATGTCACAGACTACAAAATACATTTGGTTCAATGGTGAAATGGTGGAATGGGATCGCGCTCAGGTTCACGTGATGACGCATGCCCTGCATTACGGCTCTTCGGTGTTTGAAGGCATTCGTGCTTATGACACGCCAACTGGCACTGCCGTTTTCCGTCTGAAAGAGCACATCCAGCGTCTGTTTGATTCTGCCAAAATTTACTGGATGGACATGCCATTCGATAAAGCGACTATTGAACAGGCTTGCTGTGACATCGTCACCAAAAACGATATGAAAAGCGCCTACCTGCGTCCACTGGCATTCATCGGTAATGTGGGCCTTGGTGTGTTGCCAAAGAGCGACAAAGCAGAAGTGATGATCGGTGCACTGCCTTGGGGTGCTTACTTAGGTGACGAAGCGCTGTCACAAGGCGTGGACGTGATGGTTTCCTCTTGGAGCCGTTTGGCGCCGAACACCATTCCAACTGGCGCTAAAGCAGGTGGTAACTACCTGTCATCCCAGCTGATTGCACGTGAAGCACGCCGTAACGGTTACGTCGAAGGCATCGCGCTGGATACCAACGGTTACATCTCGGAAGGTTCCGGCGAAAACCTGTTTATCGTGAAAAACGGCGTCCTGCACACCTCGCCAACCACCTCAGGCATTCTGCCAGGCATCACCCGTGACACCATCATGACACTGGCGCGCGAACTGGGTTACACCATCCGTGAAGAGTCACTGCAACGTGAAGCGCTGTATCTGGCGGATGAGATCTTCATGTGTGGCACTGCCGCTGAAATCACCCCAGTACGTTCCGTCGATCGTATGCAGATCGGTGAAGGTTGCCGAGGCCCAATTACTGAAGAGATCCAGAAAGCCTTCTTTGGTCTGTTCAATGGTGAGACCGAAGACAAATGGGGTTGGTTGACCCCAGTTAGCAAATAATTGATGTAGAGAAGGCGCATAACTGGCGCCTTCTTGTTTTGCACAACCATCGAATAATAGCCAAACAGATAATCGCGAAGCTGCCAGTAAGGCCGATGCAGATGCCCAGCAGCTTCCTTTGAGGAGACAGCAATGCCTAAGTTACGTTCCGCAACGACCACTCAAGGTCGTAACATGGCGGGCGCTCGCGCCCTGTGGCGTGCCACCGGTATGAAAGACGGTGATTTCGATAAACCAATTATCGCGGTAGTGAATTCGTTCACCCAGTTCGTGCCCGGCCATGTGCATCTGAAAGATCTGGGTCAATTAGTGGCGCGTGAAATCGAAGCGGCAGGCGGTGTCGCCAAAGAGTTCAACACCATTGCGGTCGATGACGGTATCGCCATGGGCCACGGCGGCATGCTCTATTCACTGCCATCGCGCGAGCTGATCGCTGACTCGGTGGAATACATGGTCAACGCGCATTGCGCCGATGCAATGGTCTGTATCTCTAACTGCGACAAAATCACCCCCGGTATGCTGATGGCCGCGATGCGCCTGAACATTCCGGTGATTTTCGTATCTGGCGGCCCGATGGAAGCCGGTAAAACCAAACTGTCAGACAAAATCATCAAGCTGGATCTGGTTGATGCCATGATCATGGCGGCTGACCCAACGGTCAGCGATGAAGACACCGCAGCGGTTGAGCGCAGTGCTTGCCCGACTTGCGGCTCCTGCTCTGGTATGTTTACTGCCAACTCAATGAACTGTCTGACCGAAGCGCTGGGCCTGTCTCAGCCAGGTAACGGTTCGCTGCTGGCAACCCATGCTGACCGTGAACAGCTGTTCAAAAGTGCCGGTCATCGTATCGTTGAACTGGCCAAACGTTATTACGAACAAGACGATGTGACCGCACTGCCGCGTTCTATCGCTACCCGTGATGCATTTGAAAATGCTATCGCACTGGATATCGCCATGGGCGGTTCCACCAATACCGTATTGCACCTGCTGGCGATTGCGCAAGAAGGTGATGTCGACTTCACCATGGCCGATATCGATCGCATGTCGCGCCGTGTGCCACAGCTGTGTAAAGTCGCGCCATCGACCCAGAAATATCACATGGAAGACGTCCATCGCGCCGGTGGTATCGTCGCGATTTTGGGTGAATTAAGCCGTGCGGGTTTGTTGCACACCGACGTGCGCAATGTGTTGGGTCTGTCACTGGCCGAGCTGATTGAGCAATATGACATCGCACTGAACCCGTCTGACGCAGTGAAAAAATTCTACAGCGCAGGCCCAGCCGGTATTCCGACCACCGTGGCATTCAGTCAGGATTGCCGCTGGCCGTCACTGGATGTGGATCGCAAAGAAGGTTGTATCCGCACCAAAGAAAATGCCTACAGCCAGGATGGTGGTTTAGCTGTGCTGGCCGGTAATCTGGCGATTGATGGCTGTATCGTGAAAACTGCTGGTGTCGATGAATCCATTCTGACATTCGAAGGCCCAGCCGTGGTGTTCGAGAGCCAAGACGATGCAGTAGCCGGTATCCTGGGCGGCAAAGTGAAAGCCGGTGATGTGGTGATCGTGCGTTACGAAGGCCCGAAAGGCGGCCCAGGTATGCAGGAAATGCTCTACCCAACTTCTTATCTGAAATCGATGGGCTTAGGTAAAGTGTGTGCCCTGATCACTGATGGTCGTTTCTCTGGTGGTTCATCAGGGTTGTCGATTGGTCACGTCTCACCGGAAGCCGCAGCAGGCGGTAACATCGGCCTGATTGCCGATGGCGATCTGATCAGCATCAACATTCCATCACGCACCATCAATATCAAAATCAGCGATGCTGAACTGGCAACCCGTCGTGCCGCGATGGAAGCCAAAGGCAAAGCGGCATGGAAACCGGTCAACCGTGACCGTTTCGTCTCCTTTGCACTGCGTGCTTACGCGAATCTGGCGACCAGTGCTGACAAAGGTGCCGTGCGCGATCGCAGCAAACTGGGAGAATAAGCATGAGCGACACACAACCGCAGGCCAGCGATTATCTTCGCAAGATCCTGCTGTCGCCAGTCTACGAGGTGGCGAAAGTCACCCCGTTACAGACGCTGAAAAAGATCTCCGATCGCTTGGGCAACCACGTGGCGCTCAAGCGCGAAGACTTACAACCAGTACACTCGTTTAAACTGCGCGGGGCCTATAACAAGATCGCCGGTTTGAGTGAAGCACAGCGCGCGAAAGGCATCATTGCCGCCTCAGCCGGTAATCATGCACAAGGCGTGGCGCTATCCGGTGCGAAGCTGAAAATTCCGGCCATCATCGTGATGCCAACCACCACGCCGGACATCAAAATTGATGCCGTGCGTCGTATGGGCGGTAACGTAGTGTTGTTCGGCAACAGCTTTGATGAAGCCTATGCCGAAAGCCGTCGCCTGGCCGAGGAACATGGTTATACCCTGATCCCGCCATATGATGATGTCGATGTCATCGCCGGACAAGGCACCATTGGCCGTGAATTGCTGGAACAAGACACCCGCCTGACGCACGTGTTTGTGCAGGTCGGTGGTGGCGGTCTGGCGGCTGGTGTGGCGGTCTATATCAAGCAACTGCTGCCGAACATCAAAGTGATCGGGGTGGAAGCCGAAGGTTCCGCATCGATGAAAGCGGCGCTGGATGCCGGTGAACCGGTTAATCTGCCCCGCGTCTCGCTGTTTGCCGATGGCGTGGCGGTAAAACGCGCCGGTGATGAAACTTTCCGCGTCTGTCGTGAGTATCTGGATGACGTGATCACCGTGACCAACGATGAGATCTGTGCCGCGCTGAAAGATATTTTCGATGACACCCGCGCGGTAGCGGAACCTTCCGGGGCACTGTCGCTGGCTGGCTTAAAGAAATACGTGGAAACCACGCACATCAAAGGTGCGCGCATGGCCGCTATCCTGTCGGGTGCCAACGTCAATTTCCACAGTCTGCGTTATGTGTCTGAGCGTTGTGAGCTGGGTGAAAAACGCGAAGGTGTACTGGCAGTCACCATTCCGGAGCGCAAAGGCGCCTTTCTGGAGTTCTGCCACATTCTCGGCAAGCGCATGGTCACTGAGTTCAACTACCGTTACTCGGAAGACAAAGAAGCCACCATCTTCGTTTCTGTACGCCTGAACAATGGCACTGAAGAGCTGTTACAGGTGGTCGCAGACCTGCAAAAATCGGGTTATTCCGTGCTGAATATCACCGATAACAGTCTGGCGAAAAATCATGTGCGCTACATGGTCGGTGGTCGCCCGTGCAAAACGGTGCAAGAGCGCCTGTTCAGCTTCGAGTTCCCGGAACAACCCGGTGCACTGCTGCGTTTTCTGGAAACGTTGGGCACGTTGTGGAACATTACCTTGTTCCATTATCGTCACCACGGTGCCGATTACGGTTATGTATTATGTGGGTTTGAGCTGGGCGATGATGATATGCCAGCATTCAACCGTCACTTGCAGGAACTGGGTTATCCATCGCGCGATGTCAGCGACGATGAAACCTACAAACTGTTCCTCGCACCGCGCTGAGTTTTATTACTGTTTAAAATCCCTCGCTTGCGAGGGATTTTTTTATCCATCACCGTAGGTTATTAGTCGGAAAGGAGGAAGAGAGAAAAAGCCCCTCATCACAAGAATGCAGAGGGGAAAGTGGAGTGCAAAAAATTAGTGACACAGTGATAAAACAAAAAAACACACTAATTTTCACCCCTAAGGCACGGGATAAAAAAAGGGTTATGAACATAACCCTTGGTAAGCATTTTAATCGAAAATTATTGCCCTACTGGCGTAACAAAATGGGCGCTGCCATTGAATGCGTTTGATGTAGTGAATTTCACATCAACGGTTTGACCAACGGCGATACCTTTTAACACATTGCTACCGTCAGCAACATAAGTGAAGGTGCGAGCAGGCCAGCCCAGTTCAGTCACTGCATCTTGTTTTACCGTGATTTTTTGATCCGCCGCATCGACAGCAACAACCGAGCCGTGTGCGCTGTAAGTATTCACGTCAGCCTGAGCAGACAGTGCAGCGAAAGATAAAGTAGCAACAGCAGCTAAACGAGCGAATGTATTAGTCATGATTTTTACTCCACAGAATTTTATTTTATTAACTCAACGCTATCGTTAAGTTTTCGTTTTTGTGAAACGCATCACGTTTCGTTGGAGCAAGAATACGACTCAAATTTAAATAGATAAATCCGCTATTCTGAGGTTCAGTGTCTCGAAAAATGGAACAATCAGCATGACATTTACTGCAGAAGGGAGGTTGAAAAGTGTTTTATCCACCAAAGCGCTGTCGGTAGGCCTTGGGCGATAAGCCGATCTGCGTCTTAAACAGCTTATTAAACGACGCCCTGTCATCGTAACCAATCTGCCAGATAATTTGCTCGACCGGTAATGCGGTGGTTTCCAGTAATTCCCGCGCTTTCTCCAGCCGCAAATGCTGCACATAGCTGCTGATGGTCAGTTGCGTCGCCGCAAGAAAGCGTCGCTGTAAGGTACGCGGGCTCATCGCTGCCTGCCCGGCCAGTTGCGACAACAGGCAAGTGGTCTGGAAATGCATTTCCAACCATTGCTGCAGTTTCAGGATCGCACTATCGCCATGTTGTTTCGGCGGCTGGAAACGCCGGTAATAGCGCTGTTCGCGCTCACCACTATCCCACAACAGATATTTACTCAGCTGTGCCACCAGCGTGGCACCGTAATAACGCCGTACGATCCGCATTGCTAAATCAAGCCAGGCCATGATGCCGCCCGCCGTGATCAGATCGGTTTCTTCGATGACGACTGCATCTAAATTTAAGCGCACATTTGGAAACTGCTGGTGAAAGGTCTCTTCCAGCAACCAGTGCGTCGTAACAATACGGCCATCTAACAGCCCGCTTTGTGCTAACACGCACGCCCCCACGCAAGCCGATGCTAATACTGCACCTTGCTGATGTTGCTGGTGTAACCATGCGGCTAACCAATCCGGGCAAAGCGGTGTTTGACCAGCACTACACGGCGGTAATATCACCACATCCACACGATCGTCTGCTTGCCAACAAGGTAATGAGGATGGCAGACCTTCCTCCCCCGCCAACAGATAACGCCACTCCACCGCAGGAACCGCATCCTCATGCAAACGGAAGCGCTCGACAGCAGTAAACACCTCACCCAGCCCATACAAAGCCGAAGGCAGCACCTGTTCATACGCTACGATGGCAATCCGTAAACTCGCAGTCATTTGTCGTTTTACACCATAAAAATGTCATTTGCGCCAACAGCGTAAAACATGGCTACCGCTTAAGCTAGTTTCACTGCCAACCCATGGAGAAAAACATGAACAAGAGTGCGCTGTTGATTATTGATGTGCAAAACGACTACTTTCCCGGTGGAAAAATGGCCTTGCATGAACCGGAACAAGCCTTAGCAAAGATCACTGAGTTGCTGCAGTTTTATCGCGAACAGCAGTGGCCGGTGATCCATATTCAGCACGAAATGCGCGATCGCCCGAACCGTCCGGCCTCGTTTTTCCTGCCGCATACGGAAGGACAACAATTACATCCAGCCGTGTTACCCGCAGACAATGAAACTCTGCTGGTTAAGCATTTCCCCAGTTCTTTTGCCGGCACCGGGCTATTAGAGGTTTTACAACAACAGCAGGTTAAGCAGCTGGTTATTTGCGGCATGATGACGCACATGTGTGTCGACACCACCACCCGCGCTGCGTTTGATTTGGGTTTCGAGGTGCAAGTGGCTATCGACGCAACCGCCACCAAAGCACTGAGCTTTGGCGGTGACGCCGTGCCGGCCGAACAGGTTAAAACCACGGTTGCCGCCGCACTACACGGCACCTTTGCGCAGGTGCAACTGACTGCATCGATCCTGTCCTCTTGCAGCAATACGCATGTTGCCTGATAGCCATATTCAACAGATCCGATGATAAGCGGTAAATCTGTTACGACAGGTTTACCAAAACTGACAGCTCAGTCTCTTTTGGCAAAATGCCGGATCAGCCAGTCGCGGATGAACTGTTGCAGCGGATCGTGTTCATGCAATTTATGCCAGACCAGATGCAGAGTGGCCCGCACGTTGTCGGGCTCAAAAGGGCGTCGGACCAGCGATTCGAATAACGGATGATCGGCAATCATGATTTCCGGCAAAATTGACAGCATCGGACATTCCGCCAAAATAGCGGGGATCGCGGTAATGCCGCCCGAGGTCGCCATGATACGCCGGGTTAAGCCATGCACAGAAAAGTAGTTATCGATGATGGTGGCGGTTTTATGCGAATAATTCGACGCTAATTGCGGCACCGCCGCCAGCTCAGCCAGCGACACGGATTCGGCAAACTGCAGCTGTCTGGCGTCATACACATACACAAACCGGCTATCGGTCAGCAGACAATGCTGATATGACTCTTTGGGTTCCCAATCATTACCGATGATCGCCATGTCGATCCGCCCTTGTGCAAACGCTTCGTTCAGTTGCGCCATCGGCACCGGACGGGAATGCAGATGCAAGCCCGGTGCCTGCTGCCGCAAAAAACCCAGTAAAGCCGGCAACACCAACCGCTCCAGATGCTCCGGAATAGCGATGTTAATCTCCTGCTGAATGGTGGCCGGATCAAACACCGGCGGATTCAGCTGCCCGCGGATGTTCTCCAGCCAGCCGGAAATCACCGGCGCCAGCGCCAGTGCACGCGTGGTCGGGTGCATGCGATGCCCTTGCTTGACGAACAACGGATCATTGAGCATCTCGCGCAGCCGGTTTAGCGCATGACTCATGGCGGATTGGCTTAAGCCCACCCGTTTTGCCGCTCGGCTGACATTACCCTGTTCACAGTGCAGTGCTTCAAACACGACTAACAGATTCAGATCCCAATAGCGGAACTGCTGGAAAAAAGTATCCGTGCGCATATTATTCATATTCTGCATAGGAAGTATTATATTTACCCATTTGATTCATTATAACCTTCTTTTAACAATGAACACCTCATGCGAGGTGTCATCATGTTGTACGCAGAACCGTTTAACCCCCCTGTCATTCGTCAGTTGTTACGCATCAATATCAGCCTGATGGTATGCATCGAATTTATTCAGAATGTCATGCTCTCGTTTGCCTCGTCTTATTTGTGCGGCAGCTTAGGCATGACGCGGCATACGTTTAGTTTCTCGACGGCGGTGTATGCCGCCACCGCAATCATCATGATTGCCCAACATCACTGGCTGGTATCGCAGCTTGGCTATAGACGTTTCATCCGTTATGCCCTCGCCGCTTTTACGCTCGGTGCCTTGATTTGCGCGCACGCATCAACGCCGGAAATCTATATTCTGGGCCGGTTCATTCAAGCACTTGGCGGCTCGGCGTTTTTCACCGCGGCACGCGTGCATGTGAATTTTTTCCCGGCCACGCCCAGCGGACGCGGTCTGGCGATCCGCTATATGGCCTACAGTCTGGTGGGTTGCAGTGCCGCCGCGCCGATGTTAGCGGCCACATTGCTGGAGCATTTCAGCTGGCGAGCCCTGTTCTTGATCCAGTTACCGCAGATCGGGCTAGTCTGGTGGTTAAGCGGCAAAACGGTCAGTAACGTGCGCAAACAACGCCGCGCCGGACGGTTGCACCCGGGAAGTATGCTAGCGCTGGTCGCCGGTGTCTTACTGTTGCAATATGTTGTCGAAACCGTGCCTTATGACATCAGCGATCTGGAACAACTGGTGTTATTGCTGCCGCTGGCGCTTGGCGGGTTGGCGCTGTTTATTTATGTGGAACATCGCCGTCATCGGTCGTTACTGCCCTTCCGGCATCTGTTCAGCAGTCGCTATTTAGTCGGTTTATTTTATTATGCGGTCTGTTATTTGATCCTGTCATCGGTCAACTACCTGCTCCCGATTTTTCTGCAGCAAGGGCTGACGATACCAATACTGAATTGCGGCATCCTGCTCAGTAGCACTGGGTTGATCGCACTGGGTTTTGCGTGGGTGCATCTGAACACGGCGGCTCGCTACCCCTATCAAAAACACTACCTGTTATTTGCCTTTGCCTGTTTAACGGTGTTCGGCTTTCTATGTAGCCAATTCACGCCGCAAATACCATTATGGGCCATGGCGCTGCCGTTGCTGTTTTTATCGGGCTTTACGGCGATCGGTCAAGGAACCGCCGCTTTTCACACATTCCGAGAAACCGATAATCGAATTTTTTCCCAAGCTTATCAAACCAAAAATATGTTGCGGGAATTGATGAACTCAACGGGAATTACCGTTACCAACGTGTTTTTGCAAAATCGGGAGGCGTTGCACTACACCCGTATCGCCGAAAGCCTACCTCTCACTTCAATCAGCACCACCTATTTTTCCCCCACCACACTGCTCTCTGTCGTCAACCAGCAGGTGATCGTCATGTCTTGTCTGGATTGGTTTCTGGTTGTCGGGTTTACTGGTCTGTTTTTTCTGGTTTTCAGTGTTTGGCAACGCCGAATCGTCTGATTTGGTATTCCGATGATGATAATTCGCCCATTATTGCACAGTGAAAATAGTATGCCGGAAGATGCATATTCTTTATGTGAAACCGGTTGCAAATAGTCATAAAGTGCCTCCGTTGTCGAAGACACCACACCAACAAAGGAAGGACTCATAATGACAAAGAATATGACCCGTAACCACCAACACACTCCGCTGGCGCTGGCTATTGCACTTGCCGCTACCTTGGTTGCAGGCTCAGCTCAGGCGGTTGATTTCCATGGCTATTTTAGAACTGGCATCTCCAGCTCTACCAATGGTGACCAGCAAGCATGGCTACCGGGAAAATTGGGGCGCTTCGGCAATGAAACCGAAGGCTGGTATGACATAGCATTAGCTCAAGATGTTTACAAAAATGAACAAGGACAAGTATTTGGTGTCTATGTCAATTTTGACGGTGATGTTGCACTAAAGCGCGATTGGGAACCGTTTGACTCAGGCTATAAAAACGGTAACGTATTGCAGTTCAGTGATATGTACGCCACCGCTAAAGGGTTCATCCCTTCAGCACCGGAAGCGACTATCTGGGCTGGTAAGCGTGGTTATGAAAAACGTGAAACACAGATGCTGGATTACAAGCCTATCGGTGTGGCAGGTAACGGTGCCGGTGTACAGGGCATCAAAGCCGGTCCGGGAGAACTGTCTGTCGCGGTACTACGTAAAGATGCCGATGCAGTCGCAACTGGCTCAACCGCCGTCAATGAACTATTTAACGTTAACTATTTCGACGTACGTTATGCCAAGTTACCAATATTCAGCGATGCGACGGTAGAGTTGATCGCTGATTACGCTATGGTGAACAAAACCGACTCATAGGAAGCATTGGAAGCAGCAGGTACTGCCTATAAAGCAGAAAATGCGTTTATTCCTACTGTGATCCTGTCGAAACCATTACAAAACGGGTTTAACGAAACCACCATTCAGGCCACCACCAAAACCTTCGCTAATAACCTGGTTAAGCTGGGCTACAATGAAACCAGTTTTGGTGTTGATAATGATTACTCCGACGCCAAAGCCTTCCGTATTATTAACACCGGCGAAGCTTATCTGAGTGATAAAGTCATCATGTCACACGCTGCAGTTTATGCACACGGCACCGACATCACGCCAACGACAGAAAAAGTGAATGCCTTCACTCTGGTGGCGCGTCCAGCCTACATTTGGAACCAGAATAACAAGACAGCATTGGAATTGGGTTGGTTTAAACAAACCAACACCGTCAGTGGTACTGATCTGGAAGAGTCTGGTAAAAAAGTCACCTTGGCTCATGTGTTGACCGCAGGCCCAAGCTTACTGACTATGCGCCCCGATTTCCGTTTTTACACCACCTATATCAAAGCGGATAAAAATGAAATCGACAGCTGGTCATTCCATGATGGCAAAGATCATCAGATAAGTTTTGGCGTACAAGCTGAAGCTTGGCGGTAAAAAATACCAGGCTGCACCCTGTGTGCAGCCTGTTTTCAGGAGTTTAGTGATGACGAAACTGCGTTTAACCATACTAACTGCAATTGCCTTGTCTGGTTGTGCCAGCCAGGGAAGTGTCGATCAACAACTTGGCGCGGATAATAGCCTTGCAGCCAAACAGCATTTGAGTGTGGCTTCTATCTGTTGTACTGATTTTTCTTCTATCACTATGCAACAGTTGCACAATGGCAATCTGACTATTGATGCAACATCACAGGTTATGCAATTTCCATCTGGCCGGAGTGCTTTTTATGCCGGAACAATACCAGCAGAATTTTATGGCGCCGATGTGACTGCTGCGTCGATCGTCGCAGGCAGCGCCATGCCGATGCAGATATTATTGCTGGATGCACAACGTAACCCAACCCGAACTTTAGATGAAAGCGCCTTCCCGTATACGGAAGCAACGCTGTTTTCCTCTAATCGCTTCAGTGGCAAATTCCGATTATTACCTAATGAACGTTTCATGGTGGTTTACGCGAATACCGCTGATTTACAACGGAAGTTAACCTTACCTCATCCAGAAAAGCTAAAAGCCAGAGCAATGAATTTGGTGCCGGCAGGTGAAGCGCCACAAATCAGACCGAATACGAGCAATGTTGTCCCACGACAACAAACTGGGTTGATTAGTACCCAAACCCAACAGTATTACCAACAGGCAATCCAACAAGCGGTAAAGAACAACCAGATTGAACAAGCAATGCAATTGGTTGCAGAAGCGGAGAAATTGGGTTTTAACGATGCCAGAACGATCTTTGTCGACGCGGTAAAACAGAAATGATTTTTTAAACAGCCAGCAGCTTACGTCATCAGCTCTTGTTTACCCGCCTTGTTTTGCAAGGCGGCTTTTTTTAATCCAGCGAACGCACCGAACCTCGGATCACCAACTCACCGGCGAAGGTGTTTTGATCAAAAGTTGGCAACTCGGTGTGGTTGAGATGTGCCATCAACAAATTAAATGCCGAAGAAACAAAGGTATTCGCCGGCATTGAAACCGAGCAGACCGACGGATGCAGATAATCGAGCATTGATTCATTATCAAAACCAAATAATGAAACCTCCTGTGGAACCGCAACATCCAGCTCTTGCAGTGCTTTTAACGCTCCGATCGCCGTTGCATCGTTAAAACAACAGATCGCGGTAAAATCGACCTTCCGATGCACTAACTGGTTACAGGCACTGTAACCACCGCTATACATACGATCACCCTCTGCCAGCAACAGTGGGTCCAGCGCAATACCGGCATCGGCTAATGCCTGCTGATAGCCTTGTAAACGTAATTGTGCCGTGCGCTGATTGAGCGGGCCGGCAATATAGGCGATCTTCTTGTGCCCTTGCGCCAGTAGAAAATCAACCGGCATTCTTGCACTGAGCGAATGATCAAACCAGACACAATTACCCGGGTGGCGTGGCAAATGACAATTCATCACCACCAGTGGCACCGGCAGTTCGTCGATCAAATCACTCAGCTCATCACCTCGGATATTATAGTGATCGAAAAATGAATTGTTGTAATACAACACCGCATCACAACGGCGATCAACCAGCGAACGGATCGCGCGGATCCCCCCATCAGGCTGATCATTGACTTGGGTAATCATCAGAAATTTACCGGCTTTATCGGCTAACTCCTGGCAGATCTCTATCAGTAAACCTAAATATTGTGAGGTATTGGTACCACGAGGGATCACTAAACCAATGGTGTTGGTTTCTTGTTTAGAAAGCGATTGCGCTAATACGTTGGGTCGGTAATTAAGTTCTTCTATCGCCTTAAACACCGCCTCACGGGTCGCCTCAGAGATTTTTGCCGTACCATTTAATACACGTGAAACCGTTGATTTCGAGACGCCCGCTTTACGCGAAACATCCAGCATAGTGGCCATGAATGAAAAACTCCCTCTGAGCAAACGCATTTGGCGACAGCAAACGAGCATTATCATGACTGGCGAGAAAAACTACAAGTAACATGGTTTTTATGACATAAACAAAAATGCCGGATTGAACACGGGGGTGATTCAATCCGGCAAACAGGCGTTAGGACGCACAAGGTAAGATATTCAGGAGCTCACCCTAGATGAAATCTTTTGGAAACTTACTAGTCATGATCAGAAATCCTTGAATATGTTGTTTTTATTGATACATAAGACTCAGAGAATATGCCGGTATGTTCACCCCTGAATTGGGCATACTCTCTGAGTGCTTAATGGTTACGCGGCTTGGGCGGCCTGAATATTTTGACGCTGACGATGTAACTCGATCAGCTCTTCAATCATCTCGCGCGCCAGCATGGAGGTCATGATGTGGTCTTGTGCATGCACCATGATCAGGTTAACCGGAATTTTACCGCAACCTTCATCCATACCAATCAATGTGGTCTGTACATCATGCGCACGCTTTGACGCGGCACTGGCTTCTACCAATTGTTCATCAACCAGCGCCCAATCACCTTGCTTCGCTGCACGCAATGCCTGCATGGCACAACTACGCGCTTCGCCTGCATTAATGATGAGCTCCATCACTGTTGATTCCATATCCATTTCTACATCTCCAACTTGGTTAATTCTGAATTACGCCGCGTTAGGCTGAGCATTCATTTCTGCTTCATTTTCAGCTTCCTGAGCCAGCAGTTGTTTTTCATAGATCTTGAAGAACGGCAGGTAAATCATGAAATCAATCACCAAAAGTGCGATAACCATCAGCCCGTTGCCCATCTGCCAGCCCGCACTCCATGCCGCACCAATTGGCGCAGGCGCAGTCCAAGGCACCAGAGAGATCACTTTACCAATCAGACCTGAACTTGTTGCAAACCATGCGATAGTCGCGTTGACCATTGGCGCCACAACGAATGGAAAGAACAGGATTGGGTTCATCACGATTGGACTACCGAAAATCACCGGTTCATTGATGTTGAACAGCGCTGGTACTACGCCTAATTTACCAATCGAACGTAGGTGAGCTGACTTACTGCGCATGTAGAGGAACACCAGCGCCAGCGTGGCACCAGAACCACCTAAGGTGATAAAGAAGGACCAAAAAGCTTCGACGAAGATGTGCGGCAGAGCCTGACCAGCAGCCAGTGCATCTTGGTTAAGACCCAGGTTAACCAAATAGAACGGTGCCAGAATACCACCGACAATCGCCGCGCCATGGATACCGGCAAACCACAGGGTATGACACAGGAATACGGCAACAGAATAGCTGGCAGTGAGTCAGCTGCAGAAATCAATGGTTTGAAAATGGCCATGATCAAATCAGGCAGCAACATACCAAATTGGTGTTGCAGGAACAGGTTCAACGGGTAGATGGTCAGAATCACAATCATGGCAGGGATCAGCAGATTGAACGACTGACGAATTTTTTCCGGCACCTGTTCTGGCAGTTTGATACCGATGTTGCGCACTTTCAGGAAGCGCATCAGCTCGGTCACATAGATACCGACGATGATGGTAGTGAAAATACCGGTGCCGCCCAAGAAATTCGCTGGCAAGGTACCATCTTTCATCGGCGCTGCAATCAACAGGAAGGTCATCAGCGACAGCATGGCGCAAGGAAACGCGTCAATTTTGTAGCTTTGCGCCAGGTTATAGGCAATGCCTGCACTGATATAACAGGCCATGATACCCATCGACATATTGAACGGGGTCATGATCTCATTGAAGTAAGCCTTGGACATGGCGTTCCACCATTGGCCGAGGAAAAAAGTAGTGTTTGGTGAAAATGGTGGAAACGCGAACACGAGCAGGAATGAACCTACAATCATGAATGGCATCGCACCGATGAAGCCGTCACGCACCGCCATGATGTGACGTTGGGTACCAGCGCGGGCTGCAATCGGGCTCACTTTGTTTTCGATAAAATCAAAAAATGCGTTAGACATAAGAGTCTCCCTGACGTGTCTGTTATTGCATCATTGCCAATGCATCAGCGAGGATCTTGTCGCCACGCATCATGCCGTAATCCATACTGTTGATCACAGCGATTGGTTTGCCTGCCGCTTCCGCTTTCTTCTTAAACTCTTCAAATTTGTATTTAATCTGGGCGTTGTTGATCAAATCAGAACGAAAACAATATTCTGTCTTTGATATGCACCAGCTTAATTAGGACTCGGCTCGATTCGGCATTCCCAGACCGATCACTTTGTTCATGACCTTGATGCCAGCCATGATTTCGCCAACCTGAGCGTTATAATCTCTCAGGCTTAATTTGGCACTATTCAATTGCTTATACCGGTACATGGCTGTTTCCGCTTTTGAACGTTGATGATACTGATTCTCTTTTTTCCAGCCCGAGAGATTTCCGGCTGTTTGTGCCATGACAGCTTCATTCCGAGGATGACCCTCTTCCCATAATACCGCATTTTTTCGCGGTGGAATGGTCGCCTTAATTCCTCGTCGTTTCAGTAACGCATGGCAGTCCCTTGTGTCATAGGCCCCATCGGCTGACACTTGCTTAATTTTACGACGTAGCGGTTTTATCAGTGTTGGCATCACTTCATTATCTGCGACCTGCACCAGACTGACTTCAGCAGCAATCACAACATGGCTTTGTGCATCAACGGCCATATGGACTTTGCGCCAGATACGACGTTTTTCTTTGCCGTGCTTACGGGTTTTCCATTCACCCTCACCGAAGACTTTTAATCCGGTGGAATCAATAACCAAGTGAGCTATCGGTCCCTGACTGGGTAGCTGATAGCGAACCAATACCGTTTTAGCTCGTTTGCTGATGCAGCTGTAGTCGGGGGATTTCAGTGGCACATTGAGCAACCGAAAGAGGGAATTGAGAAAGCCTTCTAATGCACGCAGTGGCAGCTTAAACACATTTTTAAGCATGAGTGCCGTAGCAATGGCGTTATCACTAAATTGAAAACCGCGGCCACGACGACCATGATGAGACTGGCAGTACCACTGACGAATGGCTTCATCATCCATCCAGACAGTGAGAGAGCCTCGATTGACTAAAGCCTGATTGTACTGCTGCCAATTGCTGATTTTATGTTTTGCCTTACCCATCTGGTTACTCTCAGTTCTTTGTACTAAGAGATCAGATCATGAAAAACGAAAAAAGTTCCCTGATTTAGGCAACAACGCCAAGTTGAAGCGCAAATTCAATTTGGTTATCAGGTGAATTACCATCCGGTTGGCGATCTGGTTAAAGTGATCAATGATGTCTCTGCTGGTGATATCAATGCATTGTTAGATGAGTATGAAACCATTTATACCCTGACTGATGCCGTGAAAGTCGGTGGCACTTATCGCGAATCGCTGTATGAAGCCGCGCGCCAGGAACTGGGCATGAAGAAATTCCTGCAACAAGGTAATTTCGGTGCGTTCACTACCACCTTTGAAGATCTGTATGGCATTCACCAGTTACCGGGCTTGGCTTGCCAACGTCTGATGCAACAAGGTTACGGTTTCGGTGGCGAAGGCGACTGGAAAACCGCCGCACTGCTCAGAACTTTAAAAGTAATGGGGCACGGTCTGCCAGGCGGCACGTCATTCATGGAGGACTACACCTACCATTTGGAAGACGGTAAAAATCTGGTGCTGGGCGCGCACATGCTGGAAGTTTGCCCATCGATTGCCAGTAAAAAACCAGTGCTCGACGTACAACACCTGGGCATCGGTAAAAAAGCACCGCCTGCACGTTTGTTGTTCGCCGCCCCTGCCGGTAAAGCAGTTAACGCCAGCCTGATCGACATGGGGAATCGTTTCCGTCTGGTCGTCAACAATCTGGATGTGGTTGATCTGCCTCACGCACTGCCAAAACTGCCGGTTGCGTGTGCCTTGTGGGAACCAAAACCAAATCTGGAAGTTGGCGCGGAAGCGTGGATCTTAGCGGGTGCTGCACACCATTCTGTGTTCAGTCAGGCAGTGGATGCCGAATATCTGCGTATCTACGCAGAGATGGCTGGTATTGAATTCCTGCTGATTGATGAAAACACCACAATCCCTGAATTGAAGAAAGAAATTCTCTGGAATGAGGTCTATTACAAATTTTGTAAATAAATTTAACACCCCCGTTACCTAACGGGGGTATAACTTCTGTATAAACCTCGACATATACCCAAAGTAATTGGAGTTGCAGCAAGGCGACAAGAGAATGAATCCCCATGAGCATAGATAGACTATGTGATTGGGGTGAGAGAACGCCGTCAACGCAGCTACAACTTCAGGTACGAAGGGTATGACCTTTCAGAGCGACAAGGAGCTATCGTGAGCAGTTTGTTACAACAATTACGTGCCGTTACTACGGTCGTCGCCGACACGGGCGAGCTACCCGCCATTAAATTGTATTCACCGGAAGATGCGACCACCAATCCATCACTGATTTTGAAAGCCGTTGCCAGCCCCGAATATGCGCCACTGCTGGAAAGCGTGATTGCACAGGCTAAACCACTCTCGGCTGATATCGGCGTGCAAGTCGAAGAAGCCGCTGACCGCCTGATTGTGGCGATTGGCTGTGAAGTGTTGAAACATGTGCCAGGCCGTATCTCCACCGAAGTCGATGCCCGTCTGTCGTTTGATACCGCCGCCACCATTGAAAAAGCCCGCAAGCTGATTGGTTTGTATGAGTATCAGGGTATTCCACGTAGTCGTGTGCTGATTAAGATTGCTTCCACGTGGGAAGGTATTCGTGCCGCTGAACAACTCGAGAAGGAAGGGATTAACTGCAACCTGACCCTGTTGTTTAGTTTCGCGCAAGCCCGTGCCTGTGCCGAAGCGGGTGCTTATCTGATTTCACCGTTTGTTGGTCGAATTCTCGATTGGTACAAAGCCAAAACTGGCCAGACTTACACGTCTGAAACTGACCCGGGCGTGCTATCGGTACGTGCGATTTATCAGTATTACAAGCAACACAGCTACGACACCGTGGTGATGGGTGCCAGCTTCCGTAACCTCGATGAAGTGTTAGCCCTGTCTGGTTGCGACCGTCTGACCATCAGCCCAAATCTGTTGCAAGAGCTGGAAGAAACTTCCGGTGAGTTGGTGCGTCATTTAACCGATGACGGTGTGCGTTTAGCCCGCCCTGCCGCGATGACCGAAGCCGATTTCCGCTGGCAACACAATGAAGATGCCATGGCGACCGAGAAGTTGGCTGAAGGCATTCGTAACTTTGCGATTGACCAAGTGAAGTTAGAGCAGTTGCTGGCAACGCGATTGGCTTGATTTCGTTTTTTGTGTGCCCGGTATTGCTTGTGCAGCGGGTCGGACAGTTATCCCTGTCTCCTGACTCGCTGTAAATCCATCCATGGACGCTCCACCGCGCCATCCTTGGCGCGGAGGGTCATCCGACAGGGATAACTGCCCTCTATCAATACCGTTGCATACCTCACGCAATCGCCCACACGTGCTGATTTTTATAATTGATTATTGGAGTTCTCCAGATGAGTTTAGACCCCAAAACCCTCGCGAACGCCGTGCGTATGCTCAGTGTCGATGCCGTACAACAAGCCAACTCCGGCCACCCCGGTGCGCCGATGGGCATGGCCGATATCGCAGAAACCTTGTGGCGCCACCATTTAAAACACAACCCCACCGACCCGACCTGGATAAACCGCGACCGCTTTGTGCTCTCCAACGGTCATGGTTCGATGTTGCTGTATTCTTTGCTGCATCTCACCGGTTATGACCTGCCACTGTCTGAGCTCAAACAGTTCCGCCAACTGCACTCTAAAACACCGGGCCATCCGGAATACGGTTACGCCCCGGGTGTCGAAACCACCACCGGCCCACTGGGTCAGGGTATTGCGAATGCGGTTGGTATGGCGCTGGCGGAGAAAACCTTAGCGGCACAGTTTAATAAACCGAACCACTCAATTGTTGATCACTACACCTACGCCTTTATGGGTGACGGCTGTCTGATGGAAGGCATCTCGCATGAAGTCTGCTTGTTAGCAGGCACCTTAGAGCTGGGCAAGCTGATTGCGTTTTGGGATGACAACGGCATCTCGATTGATGGTCATGTCGATGGCTGGTTTACGGATGATACCCCTGCCCGTTTCCGTGCTTACGGCTGGCAGGTGATTGACTCAGTCGATGGCCACGACCCGCGCGCTCTCGATGCGGCGATTCGTGAAGCCAAAGCCAACACCACCCAGCCTACGCTGATTTGCTGTAAAACCATTATCGGTTATGGCTCACCGAATAAATCTGGCAGTCACGATTGCCACGGTGCACCACTAGGCAAAGATGAAGTCACTAAAGTGCGTGAGTTCCTCAACTGGCCGCATGCGCCGTTTGAAATTCCTACTGATATTTATCAAGCGTGGGATGGCAAAGCCAAAGGCCAACAGGTTCAAAATGAGTGGAACAAACAGTTCGCCGCGTATCAGGAAGTCTTCCCACAAGAAGCCGCTGAGTTGCTGCGTCGCTGTGCCGGTACCTTAACCGCTGATTGGGCCGACAAAGCCAATGCGTACATCGCCAGCCTGCAAGCTAACCCAGCAAATATTGCTTCTCGTCAGGCCAGCCAGAAAGCACTCAACGAATACGCAAAAATTTTACCTGAGCTGTTAGGCGGCTCGGCGGATTTAGCGCCATCCAACCTGACCCGTCACACCAGTGCACTCGATGTTTCCGCAGAAACCTCGCAGGGCAACTACATGCACTACGGCGTGCGTGAGTTTGGTATGTCGGCGATTATGAATGGCGTCACCCTGCACGGTGGTTTTATTCCTTACGGCGGCACCTTCCTGATGTTTATGGAATACGCGCGTAACGCGGTGCGTATGGCGGCATTGATGAAGCAACGTTCTATCTTCGTCTACACGCATGATTCCATCGGCTTAGGCGAAGATGGCCCAACGCACCAACCCGTCGAACAACTCGCGAGCTTACGCTTAACACCGAACATGGAAACCTGGCGTCCGTGCGACCAGGTGGAATCGGCAGTGAGCTGGAAAGCGGCGATTGAACGTCAGAATGGTCCGAGTGCACTGATATTCTCACGTCAAAATCTGACGCAACAACCAAGAACCACCAGCCAAGTGCAAGACATTGAGAAGGGTGGTTATATCCTGAAAGATTGTGACGGCACGCCGGAACTCATCATTATGGCGACCGGCTCTGAAGTCAGCCTCGCGGTGAATGCAGCCAACACATTAACCGCCGAAGGCAAGAAAGTACGCGTCGTTTCGCTGCCCTGCACCGAGCGTTTTGATAAACAAGCAGCGGAGTACAAAGAGCAGGTGTTGCCAAAAGCTGTCCGTGCCCGCTTAGCGATTGAAGCCAGCATTGCCGATTATTGGCAGCGCTACACCGGCCTTGATGGTGACGTAATTGGCATGACCAGCTTTGGTGAATCCGCCCCTGCTGACCAGCTGTTTAAGCTGTTCGGGTTTAGTGACGAGAACGTGCTGGTGAAAGCACGGGCGTTGCTGGCTTAATCCATCCCACCATATCGTTTTCCTCATAAAACAAAGCCACCGAAATCCGGTGGCTTTACTCTTTTCTACGTGTACATTCCGAATTAAATACTACCCACCACTCCACAATAAAATCACCAGTAATTGCGGTGAAATAATACGCAGAAACATCACCATCGGGTAAACCGTGGCATACGATAATGCGGCCGCATCGCTGGTCGGATGCATCGCATTAGCAAACGCCAAAGCCGGTGGATCCGTCATTGAGCCCGCTAACAAACCGCACAGCGATAAATAATTCATTTTCCCGAAAATTCGAGCCAGTAATCCAACCACCAGCAAAGGCAGCAGCGTGATCACCGCGCCACACGCCATCCAGAGTAGGCCATCGCCATCCACCAGCGTAGAAACAAACTCCCCACCAGATTTGAGGCCCACGACAGAAAGAAATAACACAATCCCAATCTCGCGCAGTGCCAAGTTAGCACTCGGCGGCATAAACCAATACAACTTACCAATACTGCCAATACGCGAGAGCACCAACGCAACCACCAGTGGCCCACCCGCCAGCCCCAGTTTTAGCGCAGCAGAAAATCCCGGAATATAAAAAGGGATCGACCCAACGATCACGCCTAAACCAATTCCCAGAAACACTGGCAACATCTGCACCTGCTGCAATTTATGCTGCGCATTCCCCACCAACCCTGCGACCGATTCAATTGATTCAGGCCGCCCAACCAAATTCAGAATATCCCCAAACTGTAAGCTGGAAGCACTTCCCGGTACCAGCTCAATCCCGGCACGGTTTAAACGCGATACTACAACATCAAACTTACTCTTCAGTTCCAGATCACCCAGCGTTTTACCCAGCACTTTTTCATTAGTGACGACAACCCGCTCAACACGCAGTTCCGTTCCTTGTGTCGATAATGACGCAGCAACTTCTTCCCCTATCACCAATCGCACTTTTCTCAGTGATTTTTTATCGCCGACCAGATGCAATAGATCTCCCAACTGCACCACGGTATCAGGCTTTGGCACCATCAATTCATCGCCGCGTTTCAGGCGGGAACAAACCACCTCGCCTTCCTCCAGATCAGGGATCTCCTGCAACATCAGCCCATTCAGATTACTGTTACGTACCTCCACATTCATAGTCTGGAGGTTGCCATGCCCTAAACCCGACTGTTGCTGATAAAGCCGGGCTTCACTATCGACATTGATGCGAAAGACGAAGCGGATCAACCACATCGACAACAAAATACCGCAAATGCCGAACGGATAAGCCACCGCATAACTCAGCGTCATGACATTGGCATCAGCACCCAACTCAGTCAGCATGAGTTGCCCCGCCCCCAGTGAAGGCGTGTTGGTGACAGCTCCGGAATATGTCCCCAAAATCACCGGTAGTGGAATACCCCAAACCTTGTGCAAGATCACGGCAACAATGCAGCCTAATATCACCAGCAGAGCAGCAAATGCATTGAGCTTTAAACCTGACGTGCGCAAAGATGCAAAAAAGCCGGGGCCGACCTGTATACCAATGGTATAAACAAACAAGATAAGACCAAATTCTCTTATAAACTCAAGTGTATGAAGGTTAACAACCAAACCATACTGCTTGGCAAAATGGCCGACGGCAATGCCACCAAATAACACACCGCCGATTCCCAACCCGACACCATAAACCCGCCAGTTTCCAATCCATAAACCGACTATGGCAACCAACGACAAAATACAGATAGCTAACGCTATTTCGCTCATGCTAAATGTCCCTTGATATCTTCAATTTCCCTTCGGCCCTGGAACGTCACTTCCAGCCAGAATCTTTCCCACATCATTATCAATACGTTAATGTTAGAAACGATCCTGTGTGCCATTTGGCAAAATCAGTAAATTTCCTTAGAAATGGGATGGGTATCGCCAAAAGAGTTCTATTATTACTTATGACAAGCAGTTCATTTACTCCTTGCATGAGGGAAACATGATGAAGTCAATTACATGGATCATGCTCAGTAGTTTGCTTATCACATCAGCGGCGCAAGCCAACGACAGTTTTAATGCAGAATTCAGCCATTTTGCCGGTAATGCAGCCATCGCCAGTGCTACAACCTATGTCACAGCCACATACTGGCCCGAAGTAAAATCCCCCGCATGGACTGGCTTTGTGGTCAGTACATCAGAAGCTTTTTTAGGTGAAGCGGCTGATTATGCATTGGGTGGCGATTTTTCCGTACTCGATGCTGTAGTCGGTACATTTGGTGCGGCGGTTGGCTCTTATGCAACCGATAAATGGTATGTAGCACCTCGTGTAAATCGTAAAGACGGCGAGAAAACTTATGGTATGGTGGTAGTCTATCGTTTTTGAGTAATACAAAAGATGGTGGCAGCGTCGCAATATGGGTGAACCAAATCATCACGAGCAATTAGAGCTGTTTCCTATCCCCAGCCCTTGTATCGGTTATTGTGAAACTGATAACAAGGGTTACTGTTTGGGGTGTTTTCGTTCGCGTGAAGAACGCTTTCAGTGGCTGAAATATAACCCAGCACAACAGCGTGAAGTGATCCGTCTTTGTCGCCAGCGTAAATACCGTCGTCTATTGGCAACTAAGCATGAAACGGCAGAGCCAGCACCAGACGAAATGCCAATACTGCCATTATTTGACGATGAATAGTCTCAACTTCGACGCTTTATACCGTACTGGCGTGTTCAGTGTTTAGCTCATAAGCGCGACTAATCGCCGCAAGCCGCTGGCAAATCTCATCAAAGCCAGGTCGCAACTGATTATCTTCACGAACACAGGCCGACATTAAGTCGCTGAGTTGATAAAGCGCATGTTGCGTCAGCTCAGATACGAAGCAGCGCTCAATCAGTTCTTCTAATATGCAACCAAAAGCTCTGACTTCTAGTTTTTGTAAGCCATCGGCGAGTGCTCGATCATCGGTAGCATAAAATGATGCAGCACCAAAATCACCGAGCAAGGTTCGCCCTTCGCCACAATACAGAATATTATGCCCGTAGAGATCGCCGTGCATGATCCCTTGCTGATGTAAATGCTGCGCAACTGCCACAATGCTCTGAGCAATGCGTAATACAACCGGCAACTCAAAACGGGTCTCGGCAGGGTAAATATCGCGGGTGCAGGAATCTAAACTCGGCGGACCAGCAAGATTACTAAATTCTGCCTCGATCAATTCCATGACCAAGCCATTTATACCTGATGGATGTGCTGTTACTCGGCCAAGCACATTGATCAAATTAGGATGCTCTCCGGCACTGACTGAAGCTGCCATTTCACACTGCGGTAAACCGTCACTGGTCACATCGCCTTTGAACAACTTTACCGCAACATGGGTAGAATCTTCGTTAGCATAACCACACTTCGCCCGGTGAATGACTCCTGACGCCCCTTCCCCCAATAACTGGTCAAGTTCCAGACTATCCCAATGAATATCATCAAGGATGGAATCGGCCAACGCCCCCTCTTCCAACGCCGCACTGAAAGGATTACCGGAATACGCCAGCCAGGATAAACGAGGCAATGAAAGCAGCCATGTTGGAAAAGCATGCAACTGATTGGCGGCAATGCGGATCAATTCCAGCCGCTGACAATTAGCCAATGTCTCCGGCAATGCTTGCAGTCTATTTCCTGCCAGCATCAATTTTTGTAGATAACGACAATCTCCAATCTCTGGAGGTAATTGCTCAATCTCATTATCGGTCAGCGTTAACCAACGCAACTTTGCAGGCAGTGATATTGCCGGAACATGGCGAATTTTATTCGCCTTGAAACCAATCATTCTCAGCGATGGGCAACGCCCCAGAACAGCAGGCAATTCTGTAAACTGATTCTGCGAACAGAAAATGACTTTCAGTTTGGTGAGCTTAACCAGCTCATCCGGCAATGAAGAGAGTTGATTCCCAGACAGATCGAGTATTTCCAACGAGTCTGATAATGAGAAAATTTCTCGAGGGAACTCTGTTAAACCGCAGCAGAGTGTTAGGCGGCGAATACCATGTAATTCACCAGCCCGTAATTGTTCAAGTGTATGCATCATCAACTCAATAAAAAGAAACCCACATTTCGTGGGTATCTGATACAGCCTATAAAATCGACCTAATTATAACATGAGTATCTTATACCTTCTCTGCCGTCTTGATGCGTACTACCAGTGCACTACCACTGCTGAGCGACTTTCATCAGTTGCCCGTTCAGTTTGAAGGCTGGGTGTTGAGCAGCAAGTAACAATCTCCTGCTTTAAAAAGAGTGATATGGACTGTATTGCTCGCATTTCTCTGTCATAAATGACCTTTTTGTCATTTTTTTGTCATAAAAACTTAATTTTGTATACTACGTCACAGGAATAAAAGCTCCGAACTATGACTTCTTAGCATAAGCTGAGCGTGTTTTTACAGCCTGCACAGAAGGGAGCTAGTAATACCTTCAAAGCTGTTTCTCCCGTAGGGTGTGGTTGCGCCGCGACCATGTATTTCGTTCACTCTCCATCCAGAAAATTAGATGAATTTTATAAACTTAACCTTACGACAGGCTGTGTCATATTCTCGTGTGCAAGTATTTTTGAGCTGGAACTCAGCAATTTTGTTTCTGCTGGGCTTGCTGATCAATATTTCTCTTGGCTACGAATTGCGGGTGCTCGATGCAATAGGCTTCTTTTGCTTTTTGTGTTTACTGGAACGACTGTCCTGGCGAGCATTCAAATACACACTGATTGTTTGTGCTCTGCTGGCTGCCTGCTATTTCCCGTTTGGCCGTACTTACGGAGCCCCAAATTTCAATAGTATTCTTTCGCTTTATTCTTCCAATCCGGAAGAAGCTGGCGAAATGCTGCGGGTTTTCCCTGTTTGGTACTATCTGGTTTCCTTGAGCATTCTTGGGATTGCCTGGCTGGTGCTACAAAGCCCTGCCCGGATCTTCCCGCGTTGGTCGGGTCATCATTCTTCGTTGCTAGCGGTATTTTTGGCCATTTCGCTAGTAGCCCCACTGAACATTTTCTATACCAAAGGCACGTTTTCTTTGCTGAATATCAGCTATCCGGTATTCCATTTCGTAAAAGATATCACCCTGATTAATATGACCGTGAATGCCGAACACCAGCGTATGCAGGAACTGGCTACTTTACAGGATAACTGGCATGTAATTGCCGCAAAACCGACACATCAGGTGTATGTAGTAGTGATCGGCGAAAGTGTTCGGCGTGATGCCTTGGGTGCATTTGGCGGTCATTGGGCTAACACACCATTCATGAGCAAGATGAATGGTGTACTGTTTCAGAATTACCTATCGGCAGCTTCATCAACCCAGCAATCTTTAGGGTTGACACTGACATTGGTTGGTAAGGATCAGCAGCCACAATACCAGAACAATATCGTGACACTGGCAAAACGAGCTGGATTTCACACCTACTGGTTCTCGAACCAAGGCCAGCTAGGCCATTATGATACCGCTATCGCCAGCATCGCCAAGCGGGCAGATAACGTTCAGTTTTTGAAAAACGGTAATTTCATTTCACAGGATACGCAGGACACAGATCTTTTGAAATTTACCAATGGTGCGCTGAACGATAACACCGAAGCACCGAAACTGATTGTTTACCATCTGATGGGATCTCATCCGAAAGCCTGTGAACGCACTCGTCATAAGTATGAGACGTTTGTGAATAACAAGGAAATATCCTGCTATCTGTATAGCATCACTCAAACTGACAGCTTCCTGTCCTCGCTGAACAAGCAGTTGCAAAACAGTGGCAAGAAATTTTCAATGATCTACTTTTCCGATCATGGCTTATCCTTCAAGGAACGTGGCTCCAAATCTGAATACTTGTCACACAACGATCAATTCCAGCAAAACTATCAAGTACCAATGTTGATTACCTCCAGTGGAGAAACTCGCCACCGCAAGATCAAGGCAGTTCGTTCTGCTAACGATTTCATGTCATTGTTTGCAGAATGGAGCGGGATCCGTAGTCAGGAAGTGGTGCCTAAATATCGCTTCATCTCGGAACAACCGGCTCCGCCAGTCTATGTCACCGACTTTTCTCTAAGTAAAGTGAATTACGACAAGCTACCGCAGGATCCTTTTGTTTCTCACTCCAAAATCCCGTCACGCACGGCACTGCGTTAAACTAACTATATTCACAGACAACCAGAAACAAAAAAGCCCCTAAATTTAGGGGCTTATATTCAATCAATAGATGAGTTCTGAGTATGCTCAGTGCAATGAATCGACAGTCAGTCTCTATAAGCTGCGTTAGCGAAAGTATGCCTGCCACCGAGTTTTAACTTTTTCAATTTGCTGTTCAGATACATCAGCAATGGCAAAGACCAAAAATTGTTTTCCATTAACGTCTAACGGGCGCTTACGATACTGAATTCGCTTAGCGGATTTGTTCTCATCTTGCACATCAACACTCTCTTGTTCTGCTGGAATGCTAAGCGCCTGACCATCCAATGGCCCACCGATAAAGATATAAAGCTGTCGTGATTGCATAGAGTTCATATTGCTAATGTTGAAATATTGCACCAATCTTCTCATGACGAGCGATAAAACCAAATTAACGATTAGAGGAAACTTGCGGGAATCAATATATCGTCTCCAGATCGAAGCTACACATATTTCCTTATAGACAACCAGAAACAAAAAAGCCCCTAAAATTAGGGGCTTATATTCAATCAATAGATACCTGCAGACATCAGGAAACAGGGTTTTACTATTCCCACTCGATCGTTGCTGGCGGTTTACCTGAAATATCGTAAACCACGCGGCTGATGCCGTTAACTTCGTTGATGATCCGGTTTGATACATGACCCAAGAAGTCATAAGGCAAGTGTGCCCAATGTGCAGTCATGAAGTCGATGGTTTCTACCGCACGCAGTGAAACAACCCAGTCATATTTACGGCCATCGCCCATAACACCGACGGAACGAACCGGCAGGAATACGGTGAACGCCTGGCTAACTTTGTGGTACAGATCAGCTTTGTGCAATTCTTCGATGAAGATCGCATCGGCACGACGCAGCAAGTCGCAATACTCTTTCTTCACTTCACCCAGCACGCGAACACCTAAGCCAGGGCCTGGGAATGGATGACGATACAGCATGTTGTAAGGCAGACCCAGTTCCAAACCAACACGGCGAACTTCATCTTTAAACAGCTCACGCAGTGGCTCAACCAGGCCCATCTTCATATCGTCAGGCAGACCGCCTACGTTATGATGTGATTTGATCACGTGTGCTTTACCAGTTTTAGACGCAGCAGATTCAATCACGTCAGGGTAAATAGTGCCCTGTGCCAGCCATTTGGCGTTCTTCAGTTTTTTCGATTCATCATCGAACACTTCAACGAACACACGACCGATCGCTTTACGTTTCAACTCAGGGTCAGCAATGCCTTTCAGCGCAGACAGGAAACGATCTTCCGCATCCACCTTGATGATGTTCAGCCCAAAATGGTCACCAAACATTTCCATAACTTGCTGGCCTTCATGCAGACGCAGCAGACCGTTATCGACGAAGACGCAGGTCAGTTTCTTACCGATAGCACGGTGAACCAGCATCGCAACAACAGATGAATCAACCCCACCTGACAGGCCAAGGATCACTTCATCGTCACCAACCTGTTCTTTGATACGCGCAATCGCATCTTCGATAATAGTGGCTGGCGTCCACAAAGCTTCACACTTACAAACTTCTTTCACAAAACGCTCCAGCATACGGGCGCCTTGTTTGGTGTGCGTCACTTCAGGGTGAAATTGCACGCCATAGAAGCGTTTTGCTTCATTCGCCATCGCGGCATGCGGGCAAGTTGGTGTCGCAGCAATGGTTTCAAAACCTGCAGGAATGGTGGCAACCTTATCGCCATGACTCATCCACACATCAAGTTCAGGACGGCCATTTTCTGCAATCGCATCTTCGATGTTGTGGAACAGCTCGCTGTCTTTTATCAGCTGCACTTTCGCGTAACCAAACTCACGTTTGTCTGAGCTTTCTACACTGCCACCCAGCTGTTCAGCCATGGTCTGCATGCCGTAGCAAATACCCAGAACAGGAACGCCAGCGTTAAACACATATTCCGGTGCGCGCGGGCTGTCAGTTTCAGTGACTGACTCCGGGCCGCCAGACAGAATGATCCCGTTCGGTTTGAATTCGCGGATCTGTTCTTCAGTAACATCCCAAGCCCACAATTCACAATACACACCGATTTCACGCACACGACGTGCAATCAGCTGAGTATATTGCGAACCGAAGTCCAGGATCAGAATACGGTGTTCATGAATATTTTTGCTCATGGTCGTCCTAATCATCATTAAGGAGAGGCCAATACAAGAATCAACCAGATCTTGTATGAAATAAATCAGGGCGCTATGCGCCCTGTCTGTCAATTTAGCCCATGCGATAGTTCGGGGCTTCTTTCGTAATCGTCACATCGTGGACGTGGGATTCCTGGATCCCTGCACCACTGATCTTCACGAATTCTGCCTTAGTACGCAAGTCTTCTATTGTAGCACTACCAGTGAGGCCCATGGCAGAGCGTAAACCGCCCATTTGTTGATGGATGATCTCTTTTAACCAGCCTTTGTAAGGAACGCGGCCTTCGATACCTTCCGGAACCAGCTTGTCTGCTGCATTGTCTGACTGGAAATAACGGTCAGAAGAACCTTTAGACATCGCGCCTAATGAACCCATACCACGGTAAGATTTAAATGAACGGCCTTGGTACAGTTCAATTTCGCCTGGAGACTCTTCAGTACCCGCAAACATAGAACCAACCATCACCAGACTAGCACCCGCCGCGATAGATTTCGCGATGTCGCCAGAGAAGCGGATACCACCGTCAGCGATAACAGGAATACCTGAGCCTTCCAATGCACCAGCGGCATCAGAGATAGCTGTGATTTGTGGCACACCACAACCGGTGACGATACGGGTCGTACAGATAGAGCCTGGGCCGATACCGACTTTAACAGCACTAACGCCCGCTTCAACCAGTGCTTCTGCACCTTTCGCAGTCGCCACGTTACCACCGACGATCTGCAGGTTTGGATATTCTTTACGTGTGTCGCGAATACGATCCAGTACGCCTTGAGAATGACCATGTGAAGAGTCAATCAGCAGCACGTCAACACCTGCAGCAACCAGCGCAGCAACACGTTCTTCGTTACCTGCACCCGCACCAACAGCGGCACCAACACGTAAACGACCCATTGCGTCTTTACACGCGTTCGGTTTGCTTTCTGCTTTCTGGAAATCTTTAACCGTGATCATTCCGGTCAGTTTGAAATCGTCGTTAACGATCAGCACTTTCTCGATGCGGTGTTTTTGCATCAAAGCCTGAACCACTTCACGTGATGCATTTTCATGCACAGTAACCAGACGCGCTTTCGGCGTCATGACTTCATGTACCAGCATGTTCAGGTCGGTCACAAAACGTACGTCACGGCCCGTGATGATACCCATCAGTGAACCGTCAGTGTCTACAACTGGGAAGCCACCAAAACCGCTCATGAAGGTCAGCTCTTTGATCTGAGCAATCGTCATGTCCGGGCGGACAGTTACCGGATCAGTCACGATACCACTTTCGAACTTTTTAACGCGACGAACTTTGTCCGCCTGCTGTTCGATAGACATGTTTTTGTGGATGAAACCGAGACCACCTTCCTGAGCCAGCGCAATCGCTAAACGAGCACCGGTTACGGTATCCATTGCAGCGGAAGCCATAGGAATGTTCAGCACGATATCTTTTGTCAGATGAGTGCGCAGATCTGCGGTATTAGGAAGAACGATTGAATGAGCAGGGACTAACAGAACGTCGTCAAAAGTCAGTGCTTCTTTGGCTATGCGTAACATGGCAACATCTCACCGTTAATGTATGAAAGGGGGTGGGTAAAATATTGCAGCGAGATTTTAGGCACTTCATAGGGGTTGGTAAAGCATTTTTGCGTTTTAAATCACATTTTTTTTCGCGAAGCATGCAGGTCATTGTTATTATTAGCGCCAGTTCCAACAAATCAAGAGCGAATCCGTGGCTATATCACAACCTATTATCTACACCGTCAGCCGGTTGAATACCGTTGTTCGTCTCTTATTGGAACAGGAAATGGGGCTCGTTTGGCTGACGGCTGAAATCTCTAACTTGGTACAGCACAGCTCTGGTCATTGGTACTTCACGCTGAAAGATTCTCAGGCACAAGTCAAAGCTGCCATGTTCAAAGGGCAAAACCGGCGTGTCAGTTTTCGACCACAAAATGGTCAGCAGATCCTCGTGCAAGGGCAACTATCTCTGTATGAAGCCCGGGGCGACTACCAGCTGATTGTAGAAAAAATGCAGCCCGCTGGTGATGGACTGTTGCAGATGAAACTGGAGGCCTTAAAAGCCCAGCTGACAGCGGAAGGATTATTCGCGCCAAGCCGTAAACGCCCCCTCCCCGCGCAACCAAAACAGATCGGCATCATCACCTCGCCTACCGGTGCTGCAGTTCACGATATGTTGACGATACTAGCCCGACGAGATCCATCCTTACCGGTGATTATATATCCCAGCGCCGTACAGGGTGAAAGTGCAGTGCCAGCACTGCTGGCTGCATTAGAAACCGCCTGGCGACGCAATGAATGTGACTTACTCATTGTCGGCCGTGGTGGCGGATCACTGGAAGATCTCTGGTGTTTTAACGATGAACGTGTAGTACGCGCAATTGCCAGCAGTCCGATCCCTATTGTCAGTGCGGTCGGCCATGAAACGGATGTTACACTGGCTGATTTCGCCGCAGACCTCCGTGCCCCGACCCCATCCGCCGCAGCGGAGTTAGTCAGCCGGGATCAACTGCAACAACTGCATCGTTTAACTCAATTTATACAACGCCTGAAACAAGCAATTTTGTTGCAACAACAACGTTATGTATTACGTTGGCAACAGCAACAGGCACAATTGGCGGCACAAAATCCACAATATCAGTTACAACAAAAAATGCAGCGACAGGATGAGTTGCAATGGCGTTTAGAACGTGTAATTAAGCAACAGCTCGATAACGCATCACGCCATTACGAAGAGCAAACTCAACGTTTGCAGCAAGCATCACCAGCGCGGCATTTATCAACGCTAAAACAGCAACATGAATTTCTTCAGCAACGCTTGCTCAAAGCGATACAAAATCAGCGACAAGCCAGCCAACAACAACTAGCACAGTTAAGTGGACAGCTCCAGGCATTGAGTCCGCTGCAAGTGTTAGCCCGGGGTTATTCAGTGACTACCAATATGAGTGGTAGGTTGATCCATGAATATTCCCAGGTAACTCCCGGCGAACAGTTAAATATTCAATTGGGCAAAGGTGCTTTGCGAGTAAGAACCGAAGAGATTAAATCCGAAACCTGACTGCATTCGTTCTAATCTTTAGGAACCAGACGAGGACGTCCTGTGTCATCGATAGCCACATAAGTAAATACCGCTTCGGTGACACAATGGCGATCAAAACATTCTGAACGCAACAACGGTTTGATCCAAACTTCAAGCTTGATGGTGATAGAAGTATTTCCTATCCGCATACACTCACCGTGTACACAAACGGCATCGCCCACTTTTACCGGCTGATGAAAGGTCATCGCTTCAACCGCAACAGTTGCAATTCGTCCCCGTGCAATTTCAGTAGCCAACATGCCGCCAGCTAAATCCATTTGTGACATGATCCAGCCACCAAAAATATCACCGTTCTGATTGGTGTCTGCAGGCATCGCTTGGGTGCGAATAATCAGATCACCTTTCGGATAGCGTTTAACATCGTTCATTTTCAGCACTTCATGTAATCAAAATGTTAAATATACTCGCCGAAAACTCTTTTTCCTATCCGAATAAACACTTACCAAGTAATGCATTTTCAACTTGTTATAGCCTTGGTTACCTAGATAAGCGCGATATTTTATGCCAGCACCGGAAACATATGCTTGATCCCTGCAACCATGATTTCGATCCCCAAAGACATCATGATCAGCCCCATAATACGCGTCACCACGTTGATCCCTGTGCGCCCCATCAGACGGAATAACAGGGGTGCTGCACGGAAAATCAGCCAGGAAGCAAAACAGAACAATACAACCACCAGACTCATCCCCATCAACTGTTGTGCCGAATTAAACTGAGAGGAATAGACAATAGTAGAGCTGATTGCGCCTGGGCCTGCCATTAACGGCAATGCCAGTGGCACCACTGCAATCGACTCTTTGGCCAGCGTATCGCCTTTTTCTTCTTTGTTATGCCGCACTTCACCTAATTTACCCTGCAACATTGACCAGGCGATTAACACAATCAAAGAACCACCAGCGATACGGAAAGAGGCGATCGATATGCCAAACAGATCCAAAATCACCTGTCCAAAAAACATCGAGACCCAGAGAATGACCATCACCGCAAAATTAGCGGTGGTATTCGTCCGTAAGCGCTCCTGTGGTGTTTGTTGACTGGTCAGGCTCACGAATACAGGCAGCAATCCCAGTGGGTTAATAATGGCGGTAAGACCAATAAAAAACTTCAGATAAACAGAAAAAGAGAGATGATCCATAGTGCGATATGAGCCTGAATATAGATGAAACAAGTATGTCAGAAAACTGTGGTTAGCGTAGCGAAAACGGCAATTCACTACTAGCGATATTAATTTATAGACCTAAAGATACGGATTAGTTTTTTTTATCCGAACAAGAGAAATTGTCGCAAGTAATACAACCGGTATCATTTCTGACAAAATGCTGGTCTGTCCATAAAATGACTCCATTTAAAACAAGATTAAATTCTGAAGAATGCATTATCCGCATTCCTGCTAAAGAAAAGGATGGTTGAATCAATTAGTGAGGTAATAGCCATGTCTGGCGCGGTAATTGTGATATTTTAGTTAAGAAAATGTCACAAACATTCAATTTTAATTCGCTTTTTTAATATGGCTGCACCGGTAACAATACTTACTTAAGTCAACGAGAGAATTAATACATAATTTGCATCGCTTGCTTACACTATTGATGCAGATCAAGTTTTTACACATTACCTACTTCTATAATCAAGCTCGAAAACTGTTTACTAAGTCACACTATGAATTGAGCTGCTATAGTGTTGTACGTGCCTTAATAAACCGTTTTTATAAACTCACTAGGAGATTCACATATGCCAGTAACCAACGTTGCTGAATTGGATGAACTGATTGCTCGCGTCAAAAAAGCTCAACGCGAATTTGCAACATTCAGCCAAGAACAGGTTGATAAAATCTTCCGTGCTGCTGCTCTGGCAGCGAACAATGCTCGTATTCCTTTGGCTCAGATGGCTGCTGCTGAATCAGGTATGGGTATCGTTGAAGACAAAGTGACTAAAAACCACTTTGCGTCCGAGTACATCTACAACAAGTACAAAGACGAAAAAACCTGTGGCATTCTGGAAGAAGACAAAACTTTCGGCACTATCACCATTGCTGAACCAATCGGCATCATCTGTGGTATCGTTCCAACTACCAACCCGACTTCTACTGCAATCTTCAAATCTCTGATTGCTCTGAAAACTCGTAACGGTATCGTTTTCTCCCCGCACCCACGTGCTAAAAACTCAACTGCTGCTGCTGCTCGTATCGTTCTGGAAGCTGCTGTTGCAGCTGGTGCACCTGCTAACATCGTTGGCTGGATCGACACCCCGTCAGTAGAAATGTCTAACTACCTGATGAAACACAACGACATCAACCTGATCCTGGCTACTGGTGGCCCAGCAATGGTTAAAGCAGCTTACTCTTCTGGTAAACCAGCTATCGGTGTAGGCGCAGGTAACACTCCAGTTGTTATCGACGAAACCGCAGACATCAAACGTGCTGTAGCTTCTATCCTGTTGTCTAAAACTTTCGACAACGGTGTTGTTTGTGCTTCTGAACAGGCTGTTATCGTAGTTGATTCAGTATACGACGCAGTAAAAGAACGTTTCGCTTCTCACGGCGGCTACATCCTGAATAAAGATGAAGCAGATAAAGTTCGTAAAGTTCTGCTGATCAACGGTGCTCTGAACGCAGCAATCGTAGGTCAGCCTGCGACCAAAATCGCTGAACTGGCTGGTATCAAAGTTCCTTCTGACACCAAGATCCTGATCGGTGAAGGCGCTAAAATCTGCCACGAAGAAGAATTCGCTCACGAAAAACTGTCTCCATCACTGGGTATGTTCCGTGCGAAAGACTTCACCGAAGCTGTTGACTTCGCTTGCCAGATGGTTGATCTGGGTGGTATCGGTCATACTTCAGCTCTGTACACCGACCAAGACAAGAACGACGATCGCGTTCGTTACTTCGGTGACAAGATGAAGACTGCTCGTATCCTGGTTAACACCCCAACTTCTCATGGTGGTATCGGTGACCTGTACAACTTCAACCTGGCACCATCTCTGACTCTGGGTTGTGGTTCATGGGGTGGTAACTCCATCTCTGAAAACGTAGGTCCAAAACATCTGATCAACAAGAAGACAGTAGCTAAGCGAGCAGAAAATATGCTGTGGCACAAACTTCCAAAATCAATCTACTTCCGTCGTGGTTCTCTGCCAATCGCACTGACTGACCTGGAAGGCAAAAAACGCGCAATGGTTGTTACCGACAGCTTCCTGTTCAACAACGGTTATGCTGACGAACTGGTTACTATCCTGAAAGACAAAGGCATGGAAGTAGAAGTATTCTACGAAGTGGCTGCAGATCCAACTCTGACCATCGTTAAGAAAGGTGCAGAGATGATGCGCTCTTTCAAACCAGACGTGATCCTGGCGCTGGGCGGTGGTTCACCAATGGACGCTGCGAAAATCATGTGGGTTATGTACGAACATCCAGAAACTCATTTCGAAGAACTGGCAATGCGTTTCATGGACATCCGTAAACGTATCTACAAGTTCCCTAAAATGGGTATCAAAGCTGACCTGGTATGTATCACTACTACTTCAGGTACCGGTTCTGAAGTTACTCCATTCGCAGTAGTTACTGACGACCTGAACGGTGGCGTTAAATACCCACTGGCTGACTACGAGCTGACTCCAACCATGGCTATCGTTGATGCGAACCTGGTTATGAACATGCCTAAGTCTCTGTGTGCGTTCGGTGGTGTTGACGCTGTAACTCACGCAGTTGAAGCTTATGTTTCTGTACTGGCTAACGAATACTCTGACGGTCAAGCGCTGCAAGCTCTGAAACTGTTGAAAGAATACCTGCCAAGCAGCTATGCGAATGGTTCTAAAGACCCAATCGCTCGTGAAAAAGTGCACAATGCTGCTACCATCGCTGGTATCGCGTTTGCTAACTCTTTCTTGGGCGTGTGTCACTCAATGGCTCACAAACTGGGTGCTGAGTTCCACATTCCTCACGGTCTGGCTAACGCCCTGTTGATCGCTAACGTAATCCGTTACAACGCGAACGACAACCCAACTAAACAGACTGCATTCTCTCAATACGACCGTCCACAAGCACGTCGTCGTTATTCAGAAATCGCTGATCACTTGGGTCTGACCGCTTCTGGCGACCGTACCGGTGTTAAAGTTGAGAAACTGCTGACTTGGTTGGAAGGTCTGAAAGCTGAATTGGACATCCCTGCTTCTATTCGTGAAGCTGGTGTGAACGAAGCTGCGTTCCTGGCTAAAGTTGACCAACTGGCTGTTGAAGCGTTCGATGACCAATGTACTGGTGCTAACCCACGCTTCCCATTGATCTCTGAACTGAAACAGCTGTTGCTGGACTCTTACTACGGCCGTGCTTACTCTCCAGAAGCAGTAACCGTTGGTGAAGAAGTTAAAGAAGCTAAAAAAGACGAAGGCAAAAAGAAAAAATAATTTCTGATGCTGTTATCCCTGTCGATAGATAGGGATAACTAAAGTCAAAGCTTCATAAAAAAGCCTTCATTTTGAAGGCTTTTTTCATTTCTGCACGTTGTCAGCTTCTGCGAGTTATTTTTTGCAATACCCCTGCTGCTGTAAATAACTCAGCATGTAAGGGCGGGCTTCTTTACTCAGAATAGCAGTGATCTGGCTTGACCAGCTTTGATCCTTATTATTGCTTGTACGTGACGCATAATAAGTTCGTATTTCGTCATCATATTGCGCCAGCAATGTTTTATTTAGTGGTTGATAGTGGTTTTCATGAACAACCAATGCGCGAGGTAAACGAGGTTTAATCTGCGGATCTTGTGCTGGATAACCTAAACACAAACCAAAAAGAGGAATAACCAGTTCCGGCAAACCTAATAATTCTCCTATTTCTGCCGGATGATTTCGTACCGCACCAATATATACCCCACCCAAGCCCAGTGACTCTGCAGCCACTAGCGCATTTTGTCCCATCATTGCCGCATCTGTAGCGCCAATGAGCAACTGCTCAACGAACCCTGTTTTAGCATCGGGAACAATCTGTTTATGACGATTAAAATCCGCACAAAAAAGTAAAAACTCAGCAGCACCAGCTATGTAGGCTTGTTCGGCAGACAACTGCATGATCTGAGTTCGTAATTCTTTATCCGTGATCCGAATAATCGACGCCGCCTGCAGAAAACTAGAGCTAGGAGCTTGCTGAGCTGCAGCAAAAATTTCATCGAGTTGTTCAGCTGTGATCCGTTGATCGGTATAAGCTCGGATAGATCTGTGCGCTTTGATTTGAGTAATCGTAGTATTCATGACATTTCTCGTTGTTAAGCTAGAAAAGTTATATAAAGATTATGTATAACGGATCAGGTATCCATCGAATCTCGTTTTATTGGATGACTTACTAGCAGAATACATTATTGATATGTTTATAATCGATATACTATCAGTTCGGAAATAATCGAATTAAATGGTGAAGAATAGCTATGATTAAAACTCATGTCTTAGAAATAGAAAACCATAGTGATCTGTCTTCCTCACTTCACACCTTTTGTTCGCAAAATAATATCGCTAATGAACAGGAAATACTGGTACAGATATTCACCTGCCTGACACAAAAAACGACTGTGCAAGCGATCATCCATTCGGTTCAAACTGTCTTGCCTAATGCAAAAATCTTAGGCACTTCCACCGGTTCATGGATCGCCGGCCAGCGCTATAATTCTCAGCATACTATCTTGCAGATCTGTACCTTTGAACACAGCCAGATAAAAACGTTACTAATACCAACATGTCAGGATAACTTGATAGCACTAGCTGATTTGGTTGATCAGCGCATAGTCAGTGAAAATACGCGTTTAATGCTGCTATTTTCCAGCCCTACTATTCAGCAAGCCGGATTTCTACTGGATAAACTTTGTTTGTTAAACCCGGATGTCGTATTAGCCGGTGGCTATTCATCTCAGGGAGCAACAACTGAACCGCCGTTACAGTTCACAGAACACGGGATCACCGATCAAGGAATCGCATTAGTCACCATTTCCTCTCCCCAATTATATTTACTCAATAAATATGCCTTTGGTTGGAATGGAATTGGTAAACAACTCACGCTGACGTCCGTGCAATACAACCGGGTTTTTACGATCGATAATCAGCCCGCACAGGATATTTACGCTAAATATCTTGGTGCCGAAGTTGCCGCAAGTTTATCCACTGCTATGGCGGATTTCCCTCTTTATCAAGTACAAAATGGAGTCACACTTTCACGAAATCCCCGCATTTTTCACGCTGATGGATCGATTACTTTTGATGGTAAATTGCTCGAAAACAGCAAGGTACAGTTTGCGTTCTCAGATCTGCCAAATATTGCCAAAGAATCACGCTATTTATTATCACAGCTGCCATTAGCACAAGCTGAAGCCACATTTATCTATTCTTGTGCCGGGCGTCTCGATTATCTGAAAGAGAGTGTCCAGTCAGAACTGGAAATATTTCAGGAACACCCAAATACGGCCGGCTTTTTTTCTTATGGTGAGTTTTTCCATCATAATCAAAGCGCACATATTTTAGGGCATACATTAACCTGCCTGTTGATGTCAGAGACCTCCCCGTTAATCGTGCAAGAACCGATTGAAAAATGGAAACCGCAAGCGAATTTACAACAATCCGGTTTGTATCATCTATTCCGAACGACCAGCAATGAACTTGATCAGGCGAATAACTCATTGCAGGATGAAATCAACCGCCAGACTAAAACCATCTATGATCAGCTCTATTTTAAGAAACTAACCGGGCTACCCAATCGCAATCATCTGTTACGCGACCTGACTTACAATCAGGATTTTTTTCCCCGTCATTTAGCAATTCTGGATATTTTGTCGTTCAGTGCGATCAATGATTTTTATGGTATTGATACCGGCGACCATGTATTAAATAAAGTGGCAGGTCGAATTCAACATCAAGTTCCGCAAACTAATCCCCCCTGCTATCGTTTGTATCTAACCGGCGGACAATACGCCTTAGCGGCCACTAATCATATTCCGGAAAACGTATTTACCGATACAATCAATGATGTACTGGATGATTTTAAACATACCGATATTGAAGTAAAACAAGATCGCTTCAGCATTCAGTTTTGTACGGGTATCAGTAGCCGCCCGGAGAAATGGCAGGAAAATGCCATACCCTTGCTGACGCGTGCAGATAAAGCGCTGATACAAGCCAGAAAAGATCATTCCAGTATCGTGTTTTATCATAAGGATCTGCCCATTTTGCAAGAAATGGAATCTAACCAGATCATGACCAAAAAGGTTAAACGAGCGATACAAAACGATCAGCTATGGGTGCAATATCAACCTATTTATCATGCCAATAACAACGCCATCAGCCATTTTGAATGTCTGATCCGTCTCTTTGATGAAGAGAACAAAGTCGTCCCCCCCAACGAATTCATTCATGTGGCGCAAAAAGCCAATTTGTATCCTGAAATCACCAAGAAAGTGCTGACCGAGGCGGTCAAAATGATCAAAACCACCGCACATAGTTTTGCGGTAAACCTCAGTGCACATGATTTTACTAATTCCGATACGTTAAATTATATCGATGACATCTTGGCTGACTGTGCAATAGCCCAGCATCTGATTTTTGAGATCGTGGAAACAGAAAGCATGGGGGATTATGAATTGGTGCGCGCCTTTCAAAAACGGATCGCGTTAGCGGGTGCATCGTTGGCCGTAGATGATTTTGGTTCCGGTTATTCCAACTACTCACATCTGGCGCATCTAGGGGCAGATCATTTGAAGATAGATGGCTCATTGATCAAAGAATGTCATCTCGATCCTTTGATCCTTGATATTGTTGAGTCGATCGTTACTTTTTCTAAAAAAATTGGTGTTAAAACCGTCGCTGAATACGTTTGTAACGTCGAGTTAGCGCAGATTTGCCGACGTCTTAAAATTGATTATCTGCAAGGTTATTACCTATCACCACCTGTCACTGAAAGTGAATTGCTGCGGTTACTGTCGTCGCAAGCGTTACGATTATGAGGTAATAATCGTTCTTTAGATGATAAGAATGCAGCCAAATAGATAAATAGATCGCGCTTCTGTGTTTGTAGATCAGAAACTCGCATTTATTTGCTCATTCTCATTTTATACTCAAGAAAATACCCGATATGAGAAATCAGCATGCCGCTAAATGTATTGATCTGTGATGACTCCGGTTTTGCCCGTAAACAACTGGCCAGAGCATTACCATCTGACTGGAATGTAAATATTCACTTTGCCGGCAATGGTCAGGAAGGATTAGAGCAAATCTTATCTGGTCATGGCGATCTGGTATTTCTGGACCTGACGATGCCCGTGATGGATGGTTATCAGGTGCTGCAAGCGATCAAAGATGAAGCGCTGAAGACAAAGGTTATTGTTGTCTCCGGTGATATTCAGCCCGAAGCCCATGCGCAGGTAATGCAGCTCGGTGCGTTATCTTTTATCAAGAAACCCTGTTCGGCAGACGAAATAGCTTCTTTGCTGACGCAATTTAACCTCTATCAAGCCGGTGGCGAATCAACAGAGATCGCAGAACAGACACTAAATCTGAGTGTAGAGGTTCGCGATGTCTATCAGGAGCTGGCCAACGTGGCTATGGGGCAAGCAGCTGATCTGTTAGCCCGCATGTTAGGCCAATTTGTTATTTTACCAATCCCGAACGTGAATGTGCTGGAAGTCAGTGAATTACATATGGCGCTGAACTCCGCATCGGGTGAAAGTACCTTATCGGCGGTATGTCAGGGGTTCATCGGTGCCGGTATTGCCGGTGAAGCGTTAGTGTTATTCCATGACTCCAGCTTTACCGATTTAGCCAAATTGATGAAATACCAAGGCGTACTGGATCGTAATGCTGAGTTGGAATTGCTGATGGATATGTCTAACGTATTGATTGGTGCTTTCCTGCGCGGTTTTGCAATGCAATTAGATGTGCCATTTAATCAGGGGCACCCAGTGGTTCTTGGGCAGCACCGCCCTGTTGAAGATTTGATTAAAGCGAATCAGCATCGCTGGCGCAGAACTTTAGCGATCGAGATTAATTATAAAATCCGCGATCACCAGGTACAGTGCGATCTGCTGCTATTATTTACTGAAGACTCACTCCAGTTCATGAATCATAAGATCATGCATCTGCTTTAGGAGGCAACATGGATATCCGTGAATTCCATTGGCTTGCCAACATTATTCAGGCATTAGACGTTGGTCTGGTAGTCATCGATCTGGAAAATCGGGTACAGATCTGGAATGGCTTTATGGAAAGTCATAGCGGTAAATTAAACAATGAAGTCAAAGACCGCGATTTATTTGATATTTATCCGGCACTCGATCAGGCATGGTTAGAGCGCAAGCTGGCTATGGTCCGAACATTAAACACGCGCGCTTTTATTTCCTGGGAACAAAAACCATATTTGTTCCGTTTTTCCAATTATCGTCCGATCACCGGTAGTGCCGAATTCATGTACCAGAATGTCACTATCATGCCGCTGCCTGACTTCACCGGTAACGTGCAGCATATCGGATTACTGATTTATGATGTAACAGATGAGGCTCTGGGACGTCAGATACAGAACGGTGATCTCATCGCAACAACACATTCTGTTAGTTAAACCGAATAATCACTTCGTTTTTTCCTGCTAACGGCGATAAGATCAGACTGCTAGACTCTACTGTAGTCTGATTTATTGCTCTCTTTAACTGGATATCATTATGTTTGAATGGATTGCCGATCCCTCTGCGTGGGTAGCACTGGCTACTTTAACAATGCTGGAGATTGTTTTAGGTATAGATAACATCATTTTTATTTCCATTCTGGTTGGTAAATTACCGCCGGAACAGCGCCAGCGTGGCCGCATCTTTGGTCTTGCAGGCGCCATGGGCACTCGTATTCTATTATTGCTTTCTCTGGCGTGGGTAATGCGTCTGACGAACCCTATGTTTACGATTCTGGACGAAGCGATTTCCGGGCGTGATTTGATCCTGATTCTTGGTGGTCTGTTCCTGATCTGGAAAAGTACCCACGAAATACACTCCAGTATGGAAGGCAGCTCCGAAGAACATCATGAAAACAAGAAACCGGTTAGCTTTCTGTCCACGTTAGTCCAGATCGCTATTCTGGATATCGTGTTTAGCCTTGATTCCGTTATCACGGCCGTGGGTATGGCTGATCATGTGCCTGTGATGGTGCTGGCAATCGTTATCGCTGTCGGTGTGATGATGTTCGCCGCCAAGCCAATTGGCGACTTTGTGGATCAAAATCCGACGCTGAAAATTCTGGCACTGGCATTCTTGATCATGGTGGGTATGGCTCTGATTGCGGAAGGTTTCGATCTGCATATCTCGAAAGGCTACATCTACACCGCAATGGCCTTCTCACTGGTTGTTGAAATGCTCAACATCAGAATGCGCAAAGGTATGGAAAAGCCGATCCATCTGCATAAAGCGTTTGAAGAAGAGAATCAATAATCACTCTTTGACAAATATATCCCTTTACTTCGGGGTAGAGGAAAATAAAAAGACCGCCATTTGGCGGTCTTTTTACATATAGACGACTGTTATTTCAGTTTTGGTGTTTCAGTAACGACATCAAAATTCTGGCCACGATGACGTAGCAGATGATCCATTAGCACTAATGCTAGCATTGCTTCAGCAATTGGTACCGCACGAATGCCAACACAAGGATCATGACGACCACGGGTTACCATCTCTACTGCGTTGCCTTGTTTATCTATCGTTTCCCCCGGTACCATAATGCTGGATGTAGGCTTCAACGCTAAACCCACTACAATCTCCTGACCACTGGAGATGCCACCTAAGATGCCACCCGCGTGATTACTCTGGAAGCCTTCTGGACGCATAGGATCGCGATGTTCTGAACCGTGTTGTTCAACCACAGCAAAACCATCACCGATCTCAACACCTTTTACCGCATTGATGCCCATCATGGCATGTGCGATATCCGCATCCAGACGATCAAATACCGGTTCACCTAAACCAACAGGCACACAAGTCGCCACTACCTTTAATTTTGCACCGATGGAATCACCCTGTTTTTTCAGATCACGCATGAACGCATCCAGCTCATCCAATTTATCCGGATCAGCAAAGAAAAACGGGTTAGTCTCAATGATCGATTTATCGAAACGTTCAGCTTTGATTGGGCCAAGCTGGTCCAGATAACCAAAAATTTCAATACCGCAGTGTTCTTTCAGATATTTTTTTGCAATCGCACCCGCGGCAACCCGCATCGCGGTTTCGCGAGCAGAAGAGCGGCCACCACCACGGTAATCACGGATACCGTATTTCTGATGATAGGTATAATCCGCATGTCCCGGACGAAACACATCTTTAATATCAGAATAATCTTTCGAACGCTGATCGGTATTTTCAATCAACAGACCAATCGACGTGCCGGTAGTTTTACCTTCAAATACACCAGAAAGAATTTTAACTTCATCATCTTCACGACGCTGTGTCGTAAAACGAGAAGTACCTGGTTTACGACGATCCAGATCCCCCTGCAAATCGGCTTCTGTTAAAGCCATGCCCGGAGGACAACCGTCCACAATTGCGCCTAAAGCCAGACCATGGCTTTCGCCAAAGGTGGTGACCCGAAATAATTGTCCGAAAGTATTACCAGCCATAATGTCCCTACTAACTTAATGCTTGTGTGAATAACGGTTGGTATTTATCCAGCTGTGCTTTGGTCAACACAAACACGCCGTCACCACCCTGTTCAAATTTAATCCATTCAAATTCGACTTCTGGAAACAGTGCAGCCAGATGCACCATACTGTTCCCCACTTCCACCACTAATACACCATTATCTTTTAGCAACGCCCCGGCTTCTGCCAGAATTCTACGTACCAGATCCAAGCCATCATCACCCGCAGCTAAAGCCATTTCTGGCTCATGATGAAACTCTTCCGGCAGATCTGACATATCTTCGACATCCACATACGGTGGATTAGAGACGAGCAGATCGTATTTATCGCCAGCAGGCAGTGCATCAAACAGATCAGAACAGATCGGGATCACCTGCCCCAGCATGCCGTGCATTTCAATATTCATCTCACAAACAGCCAGAGCATCATCGGAGAGATCCAATGCATCCACTTCCGCAGCCGGGAATGTATGTGCCATGGCAATTGCGATGCAGCCTGAGCCAGTACACAGATCCATGATCCGGGTTGGTTCATGTTGTAACCAAGGCGCAAAGCGCTTATGGATCAATTCCGCAATCGGTGAACGTGGGATCAACACGCGCTCATCCACATAAAACTCCATACCGGCAAACCAGGATTTATTGGTCAGATATGGCGCTGGCACGCGCTGTTCAATCCGTTGCTGGACCAAGCCAGCCAGATGTGACCTTTCAGTGCGAGTTAAACGGGACTGACGCAGATCGCTATCAATGACTGGCGGTAAATCTAATGCGGGCAATAACAATTGAATTGCTTCATCCCAGCTATTATCAGTACCATGTCCGTAAAATAAGCCCGCAGCATTAAACCGGCTGACGGCCCAACGCAGCATGTCATTGAGGGTTCTGAATTCGTCGATGACCTCATCAACATTGATATTATCCAAATGCGCCTCCGGTTAATCCGGTTGTCACGTTCGCTGCACACTGTTGTTTAGTATATCAGGCATGACTGACCGAATTATGAGCAAAAAAATAGTACTGGAAGACCAGGATGTCAGCCTCTTTCGGGAGGCGATAACAGGTGCCCGGCAAATAAAGCAGGATACCATACGTTTGCAGTCTCCGGCGATCAAGCAGAAAGCGCAAATCCGGGAAATTCGTGAAGCACAGCAGGCACAACATTATTTTTCGGATGAGTATGAACCGTTATTGAGTCAGGAAGGCCCCGTCAGATATGTGCGTTCCGATGTCTCGGCTTATGAGGCGAAAAAACTACGTCGCGGCGATTACATTCCAGACATGATGCTTGATTTACATGGTCTGACTCAGCAACAAGCAAAATTAGAACTCGGCGCACTGATTGAAGCCTGTCGGCGTCAGCACATCCGTTGTGCTTGCGTAATGCATGGTCATGGGAAAAATATTTTGAAGCAGAAAATACCGTTATGGCTGGCACAGCATCCCGATATTATGGCATTTCATCAGGCGCCCAAACTCTGGGGTGGCGACGCTGCAATATTGGTGCTGATTGAGCAAAATATCTAAAAAACATTCAGTCAAAGATCAGGCGGCTTTTTTCGTGATCTCGGCAATTTTGATGTTCAATTCCTGTACTGTCGCCCGGTGTACCGGGTCAGCTTCAACAGGCATGACTACTTTGCCATTTTCAAATTCATAGCCACCACGCCCATGAATGTATAAGCGACCGCGGAAAAAAGTTCTGACATATTTTGCGATTAATGCCGGAAAATACTTTTTAAAAATGCGCACAGTCCACCTCCGAATTGCAATTTACCCTCTTATATTGAGTATAGTCGGGGCAGCAATACCGCATTTCAATGACGCGGTCGAACGGAAATACTAAAGTTAGAGACTGTGCACAAATTAGAAATTATCAACGAACGGTATGTGGCCCTTCCAGCCAATCGAGTCGCCCTTTGCCATCCACCAGCGTCACACCAGCCATTCCAGACGTTACAAACATCGGTGGTACGGCATTGGCACACAAATCGTTCACTATGTAACCAACCAAAGGTAAATGGCTGATTATTAATACATATTCATCATCCAGTGCACGCAAATAGTCGGTCACGACTTCGGAACGACCATAAGGGACGAGATCATGAACATCTTCAATTTGTGCCGGAACGGGTAAACAAGCTTGAATGGCTTCCCATGTCTGCTGGGCACGCAAAAACGGGCTTACCAACACACGGTCAATTCGTGGCAACTGCTCTGCCACCCATTCCGCCATTCTGATCGACTGTTTACGGCCTTTATCAGTTAATGGACGCAGATCATCACGCCCAGCCTCGTGAGCAGCTTCACCGTGGCGCATTACAATAATCTTCATTCAATTAGCCTTTAATGTCCCTATTGATGCAAATACTACTGCCTTCGAATCAGGGAAACAATCAACATGTTATGGAAACGGTTTGCACGTTCTTAAAATAAGGGTCGATAATATAAAGATATCTTCTCCATGGCAGATCTTATGCAAATATACCGTGCACCTGATGACAGATGTGATTACCGCTATCTTGAGCTGTCTAATGGGTTGCGAGTGTTATTGATTCATGACCCGATAGCAGAACGCTCTGCTGCCTCGCTGGCCGTCAACTGCGGACATTTCGCTGATCCACCGGAACGTCAGGGAATGGCGCATTTTCTCGAGCATATGCTGTTTTTGGGCACCGAAGCGTTCCCACACCCCGGTGAATATCAAGCCTTCATTTCACAGCATGGCGGCAACCACAATGCCTGGACTGGCACAGAGCACTCCAATTATTTCTTCGATATAGCGACTGAGTTTTTCGAAGAGTCTCTGCATCGTTTTTCGCAATTTTTTATCTGCCCGACGTTTAATGCCTCGCTGGTCGATCGTGAACGACATGCTATTGAGTCAGAATATCGCATGAAAATCAGCGATGATGTTCGTCGTTGTTATCAGGTACATAAAGAGACAGTTAACCCTGAACATCCGTTTAGTAAATTTTCTGTCGGCAACCTGCTCACGTTGCACGATAGTACGGAAGGCTCGCTACGAGAAGAGGTTAAAGCCTTTTTTGCACAGCATTACGGCGCCGACAAAATGGCGCTGGTCGTACAATCCGATTGGTCTCTCGATCAGCAAGAACAGACCATACGCCAGTTTTTCCCCGCCATTGTGCAAAGCAAAGTTATAACTCCACCAATATCAGTACCGCTTTATCGGGAACAAGATCTACGCCTTAGAATTCAGATCAAGCCGATGAAAGAGCTACGTCGTTTGTCGGTGAGCTTTGCATTACCTAATGTGGATGCTTATTACCCAACCAAACCGCTGACCTATATCAGTCATTTACTCGGTTATGAAGGAAAAGGCAGCCTGTTTGGTTATATGAAACGACAAGGCTGGATCACCGCACTCTCTGCCGGTGGCGGGAACAGTGGCTCCAATTTTCGCGATTTTCAGGTGAATTTCTCCCTGACCCCGAAAGGGCTGGAACACGAAACCTCCATCATCGAACATCTGTTTAGTTTTCTGCGCTTAATTGCCGAACAAGGCATCGAACGCTGGCGTTATGACGAAAAAGCCTCTTTGCTAAAAATTATGTATGAGGTGCAGGAACATTCTCGCCCGTTGGACAATGTCTCACATTTGTCCATGAATCTGTTCCACTACCCTCCCGAAGAGGTGATCAGAGGTGATTATCTGATGACGGCTCTTGAAGCGGATCAAATTCAAGACATGCTGGCATTTATGACGCCGGATAATATGCGAATCACGCTGGTTGCCCCTGAAGTTGAAACAGATCAGGTCGCGAAATGGTATGGCACCCCCTATCAGTTCGCCCCTATCGAAAATGCTTGGCTGAATGTTTGGCGGAATGTCGGTTTACCGGATGCAAAGCGTTATAAGCTGCCGGAACCAAACCCGTTTCTACCGGATCGATTAGTCGCTCGTGTAAATCCGGAACCTAAAGCGATTCCCAACCGACTGATCCATCGCGCCGGGTTACGGGTATGGCACCTGCATGATGATTCGTTTGCCAGCCCTAAAGCCAGCCTCTTTATTGCGGTAGACAGCGAACACGCCGTGCTGTCGCCCTATCACATTGCTATGACGCGCTTGATGGTGGAATTATTACTCGACCATCTGAATGAGTTTACGTATCCAGCAGAAATCGCCGGCCTGAATTACAACATCTACGCCCATCAAGGCGGTTTCACTATTCAACTGAGCGGATTTAGCTGTCGTCTTTATCATCTACTGGAATTGCTCCTGAAAAATCGCACCGCTGGCCACTACAAACCGGAACGCTTCTACGCTATTCGTGAACAATTATTACGTAATTGGCGCAATCAGAATAAGGGGCGCCCTATTGCACAGTTATTCAGTCAGCTGACCAGCTTATTACAACCGAATAACCCACCGGTGGAAGCACTGATCCCCTATTTAGAAGTGGTTGAACCCGCTGAGTTACCTCAGTTTATGCGTCGGTTATTTCAAGCAGTACATCTGGAAGTATTAGCACACGGTGACTGGTTGGAAGATGAAGTACGTCAAGTTGCCGGTTTATTAGAGCGACAAATTACACCGAATAGTTTACCAAGCCGGGAAACACGCCGTCGGTTGGTGGATATTCGCAAAGCCGGCACTCTGCTGTATGAATGCAGTTGTCATCATCATGACTCCGCGTTGCTGCTTTATTATCAGTCACCGGAAAAGGATGCACATAGCATTGCTTGCTACACATTAGCCAACCATATTATGTCCTCGCCGTTCTTCCATGATCTACGCACACAACAGCAATTAGGTTATGTGGTCGGTACAGGCAATCTGCCGCTCAATCGACATCCAGGGCTGGTATTCTATATTCAGTCCCCTGTTATGGCACCTGATGGCTTATTGGCCGCGATAGAACTGTTTATCGATGCCTTCCATATGCAATTATTGGAAATGTCAGAACAGACTTGGCAGAACAATAAGCAAGGGCTACTGAGTCAACTTACTGAGGCTGATGCCAACTTACGGGCGCGCAGTCAACGTCTGTGGGGCAGTATAGGCAGTCGAGATTTTTCTTTCCGCCAAAGAGAAAAAGCGGCAGCCGCATTGATGGAAATAACCCGCGCAGATTTTATCCGCTTTATTCGCTCTTTGCGTTCATCATTGGCAGACAGAGTGGTGATGTATAGTCAGGGAGAAGCACATCAGAGTGATGAAAATATCATGGAAGGTATGCACATCGATTATTTAACCGAATTTCAGCAAACTTCAGCACAGTTTCAATCAATCTAAGATATTGATCGATTTTCACTGCGCTGAAATCAGCTCAATCAGCGTTGGGCCTGCGAAAACAAACGGAAGAAGTTTTCGCTGGTCTGTGCAGCCAGTGTTTCAACTGTTACACCTCGCAATTCGGCAATAAATGCTGCCACATCAGCAACATAAGCCGGTTCATTCTGATGACCACGATGTGGCACTGGCGCCAGATAAGGCGAGTCGGTTTCAATCAGTAAACGATCAGCGGGGATCTGACGAGTTACCTCGCGTAATGCATCAGCGTTGCGGAACGTGACAATACCAGAAATAGAGATATACATTCCCAGCGCCAACGCGGCTTGCGCCATTGGCCAATCTTCGGTGAAACAATGCAGCACACCACCCGCTTCGCCCACACACTCTTCGCATAAAATCGTCAGCGTATCTTCTTTGGCATCACGGGTATGCACAATGACCGGCTTTTTCAGCGCACGGGAAAGACGGATGTGTTCACGAAAAGCGTGCTGCTGTTCAGCTTTATTGTCAGTGCTGTAGTAATAATCCAGCCCGGTTTCACCAATCGCCACCACCCGCGGATGAGCAGCCAATTCGCGTAACTGTTCACTGCTCCATGCTGACTCCAGATCCAACGGATGTACACCACAGGAGGCAAACACATTCGGATAAGGTAATACCGACTGCAACATGGCCGGAAATGCTTCCAGCGTTACCGAGACAGATAAGAAGTGACTCACGCCTCGTTGCTGTGCTTTCTGTAATACATCAGCTAAATCATGGTGTTTTTTGTCATAGTCGAGACGATCAAGATGACAATGAGAATCAACGAACACGGGTTATTCCTTGGTAAAGAGTTGATCAAGCCAGTCAGCAAACAGTGTGGAAGGAACCGCTGATGGCATATCCTGCAGTGATTGTTTCAAGAGTAGTAGCTGCTGCAAACTACCTAATAAAATCTCAGCCGGGCGGGTAGCCAAAAATGACAACAAACTCGCATGATCAGCAAATTGTAATTGTTGCATGGTAACGCCCTGCTGCAACTTCAAGGCATCCAACAATAAACGACTCAACCATTCAAATGAGGTTGGCATCGCCGACACCCAGCATTTAGTCAGCGCTGTGATAGTCCAGGGTTGCTGTCGGTAGAGCTCCAACGCGCTAATGACAGCCTGTCGCTGCTGCTCACCCCCGTCATTCAGATATGTCAGCGTGCGCAGTGGCGCACCTTGGTTCATCTGTAACAATGCAGGCGTAATAGTTTGAGCTGGTGATTGTTGCTGCAACCAGGCCAATGCTTGTTGTTCTTCTGCCTGTAACGACCAAACCTGACAACGGCTCACAATAGTCGGTAACAGTTTCATTGCAGAATCAGTCAATAACAGTAATAAGCTATTCCCCGGTGGCTCTTCTAACGTTTTCAGCAACGCATTTTCTGCCGCTTCCGTCATGCGTTCCGCTTGCAGAATGATCGCGACCTTGCCGCGGCCAAGCTGCGGGCTATTCATTAACTGTGCCGACAGTTGACGGATTGTATCTACACCGATCGATTTAGCATCATCCGCACCATAGATATGCCAATCAGGATGCGACTGCTGTTTCGCTAATAAACAGGCATGACAATGCCCACAAGGCGCATTTTGCTGTGGCTGTTCACACAAAAATAGCGAGGCCCACTGGGTCGCTAGCGCTGATTTACCAATACCTGTTGGCCCAACCAGTAAAAAAGCGTGTGGCAGGCGTTTACTTTCAAAAACTTGCTGAAAACGCGCCCAGTATGGCATTAGCCACGGGTACATAGCGCCAGCTCCAGCACAGTATTAATGGCAGCCTGAACTTGTTGCGGCGATTGCGCCGCATCAATGACATGTATGGTTGGATCTTGCTTGGCCAATTCCAAATAACGCGCACGGGTACGCTGAAAGAAAGCTAACGCTTCCAGTTCGATACGATCTAATTCACCGCGTTGCCGAGCTCGTTCCAGACCAATGGCCGGATCAATATCCAGATACAAAGTCAAATCTGGGGCAAAATCACCTAACACAGCATGCTTGATTTGGTTGATCAGTGCGGCATCAATACCGCGACCACCGCCTTGGTATGCTTGAGATGAGAGATCGTGCCGATCACCAACTACCCATGTACCATTTTTTAAGGCTGGCTTGATCCGGTTTTCAACGAGCTGAACGCGCGCTGCATACATCAGTAATAATTCAGCCTGGATGGTCAGCGGTTCATCATGCACTTCTTTGACAATCGCCCGCATCTTTTCTGCCAGTGGCGTTCCCCCCGGTTCACGGGTTGTTTCCAACTGTGTAATGCCATGCTGACGCAACCAATCCAACACATAACTTACCGCGGTACTTTTACCAGCGCCTTCCAGCCCCTCAATGACAATGAACTTGCTGCTCATTTATTGCTCCAGCACATAGCGTTTCACCGCATGGTTATGTTCTGCCAACGTAGTTGAGAACTGATGTGCTCCGCCACCTTTAGCTACAAAATAAAGAAAATTGGTTTTATCCGGATGTAGTGCTGCTTTAACTGCACCTTTTCCAGGCATTGCAATAGGCGTCGGTGGCAACCCCTCGATCACATAAGTGTTATAAGGGTTTTCATCATCCAAATCACGACGACGAATATTGCCGTCATAGCGATCTTTAACACCATAAATCACCGTTGGATCAGTCTGTAATTTCATTTTTTTCTGCAAGCGATTTACAAACACCGAAGCGATCCGTGGACGTTCATCAACTTTGGCCGTCTCTTTTTCAATGATAGAAGCCATAATCAAGGCTTGATATGGTGAATTATATGGCAATGATGGATCTCTGCTTTTCCAGTTTTTATCCAGATAACTCTTCATTTCATTATGCGCACGACGCAAGATATCCCGACTGGTAGAACCCACGGTGTAAGAATAAGTCTCCGGCATAAACCAACCTTCAAGATTATCCTGCTCTATATCCAATTCACGGCGCAGGCTAGCTAAATCATCGATAGTCAGCGGTTTATCCAGATACGGTGCTTTGCTCAGCGTTTGCAACCAATCTTCTATGCGTTGCCCTTCAATCAGCGTTACTGAAAAGACGGCCTCTTTGCCACTCACAAACAGCAACAGAGCATGTTTTACATTCCAACCTTTTTCAATTTTGTAAGATCCAGCCTTGATCTGACTTAGCTCAGGATGCAGTTTTAACCAGACCACTGACCAGAAAGGCGAAACTGGCTCTGCTGCGAGATCCATCAATACATCTTTCGCTTTGCTACCTTTAGCAACCGTATAAAGCCGGGAATCGCCTTTCAGCAGCACTGAATCAAGTTGCTGCCATGACAACGCACCCCATGTCGCAATCGCAAAAAATGCCAAAATCGCGGCTGAAATAAGTATTCGTATTACTTTAGGCCAACGCTGCCAACGCATTTTGCAACCGTTTAACAAAGCGGTGATCTTGATATTTGACATCTTTTATTCCTGTAACTGGCACGACACCCATCAGCGCATTCGTGATCCAAACTTCATCCCCATCTAACAAAGCCGACAGCCCTGTCGAAACCGGAGTAACTTTATATTGCCAGCTGGTCAGTTGCTGTATAACAAAGGCGCGCATCACACCACACACCCCAGCGAGTTTCAAGTCAGGGGTGAAAATCTGTTCGCCCTTACGCCAGAATAGATTTGCAGTGACTGCCTCAACCACATGCTCTTGCCAATCCAGTACGATAGCTTCTGGTATGTCTCGCTCATCCAGTTCATTTTTCAACAGCACTTGTTCCAAGCGATTTAGCGTTTTCAATCCTGCCAGCATAGGCTGACAACCCAACCGTTGTTCAGCAACCTCAAGACAAATGCCACCAAGTTGCCAATCATGATAGTGGATAGGATAAGAATGAGCGGAAACAATAACCGTCGGAGTATCACACCCTTGTGGGCTATAACCGCGCCCACCCGCGCCTCGGGTAATGATAATTTTACCGCATGCTTCGTCATAGTCGGTAGCTAGCTGGCTGCATTGCTCATAGAGCAGATCAAAGTCAGGCAGCGGCAATTTGAGTCGGGCACACCCTTCGCGCAATCGCGCAACATGATATGACCACAGAGTTGGCTGATGATTTTTCAGATACAGCGTGGTAAACAGACCATCACCCAGCGTTAACCCCCGATCCTGAGCTGAAACTGTTGTGGCAGATGAACCATTAACCAAAAGCATAAAATGATCACAAATAAAAAGGGCCTGATCGCAGTGTATCAGGCCCTTTTAAATAAGATCGAGCGTTAAACGCGTTTAAAGATCAGGGAACCGTTAGTACCACCGAAACCAAACGAGTTAGATAAAGCACACTCAAAATTACCTGGCTTAGCAACATTGGCAACCAGATCCAAATCGCACTCTTCATCCGGATTATCTAAATTGATAGTCGGCGGTGCAATCTGATCACGCAGGGCTAATACGGTAATGATTGCTTCAATCGCACCAGCAGCACCCAACAGGTGACCAGTCATCGATTTAGTAGAGCTAACCATCACGTTATTAACGTGTGCACCAAATGTGCTTTTCACTGCACGCAGTTCTGCTTTATCGCCTAATGGCGTAGAAGTACCGTGCGCATTGATATAACCAATTGCTTCCGGAGTAATACCTGCATCACGGATCGCATTCTGCATCGCTAATGCGGCACCACTGCCATCATCTGGCGGAGCCGTCATATGATGAGCGTCACCACTCATGCCAAAACCGATCAGTTCAGCATAAATCTTAGCGCCACGCGCTTTGGCATGCTCATACTCTTCCAGAACCAGCACACCAGCACCATCACCCAGCACAAAACCGTCACGGTCTTTGTCCCAAGGACGACTAGCTTTTTGTGGTTCATCGTTACGGGCAGACAATGCTTTCGCGGCAGCGAAACCACCCATCCCCATAGGGGTTGAGGCTTTTTCTGTACCACCCGCCACCATCGCATCTGCATCACCGTATGCAATCATACGCGCGGCAAAGCCGATCGCATGTGTACCAGAAGTACATGCAGTAGTGATCGCGATGTTAGGACCACGCAATCCTTTCATGATAGACAGATGACCTGCCGCCATGTTGATGATGGTAGACGGAACAAAAAACGGACTCAGTTTACGCGGACCGCCATTCATCAGATTGGTATGGTTTGATTCAATCAAACCCAGACCACCGATACCAGAACCAATGGTTACACCAACGCGATGCGCGTTAGCTTCAGTGATTTCAAGACCTGAGTCATCGAAAGCCTGAATACCAGCAGCCACACCGTACTGGATAAATAAATCCATTTTACGGGCGTCTTTTTTGCTGATGCCATGTTCTTCAGGATCAAAATTCTTCACCAAGCCTGCAAATTTGGTTGGGAAGTCCGTCGTATCGAAATGTTCGATGGAGGTGATACCACTTTGGCCTTTTAACAAGGTCTGCCAAGATTCTTCAGCAGTGTTACCTACGGGAGACAACATCCCCAGGCCGGTCACCACTACTCTGCGCTTTGACACAGGAAAGCCTCCGGGAGGAAAATACGGATGTTAAAACAAGAAACAGGAGCGTTAGAACCACGCTCCTGCTGTCAGGCGATTAGTCCTGATGAGAAAGGATGTAATCGATAGCAGCTTGAACAGTAGTGATCTTTTCTGCATCTTCATCAGGGATTTCAGTATCGAACTCTTCTTCCAGCGCCATTACCAGCTCAACGGTATCCAGAGAGTCAGCACCCAAATCATCAACAAAAGATGCTGCTGATTTAACGTCTTCTTCTTTAACACCCAGTTGTTCGATGATAATTTTTTTTACGCGTTCTTCGATAGTACTCATGACCCGATTTTTCCTTTAGAAATACGCAAATGCGTGTGTTGTCGTAGTGTATTCAATTGTTCATAGTTTGCAAGACTCTTGGGGGCTGTCGATTCAGGATTTTAGAGATATTCCTCTATTTTTCACCGAAAACAGCCCTCAATGACTCTTAAACCATGTACATACCACCGTTAACATGCAATGTCTCACCGGTGATATAAGCAGCCTCATCAGAGGCCAAAAATGCCACTGCAGAAGCAATTTCCTGAGCAGAGCCCAAACGTCCGGCAGGCACCTGACTCAGAATTCCGTTACGCTGTTCATCATTCAGAACATGCGTCATATCTGTTTCAATAAAACCGGGAGCAACAGCGTTTACTGTGATGCCACGGGAACCCACTTCACGCGCCAATGATTTGGTAAAACCTAACAAGCCCGCTTTCGCTGCCGCATAGTTAGTTTGACCTGCATTGCCCATTGTACCCACAACGGAACCAATGCTAATGATACGGCCGTGGCGTTTTTTCATCATGCTGCGTAATACTGCTTTAGATAAACGATAAACTGAGGACAGATTCGTCTGAATGATATCGTCCCATTCGTCATCTTTCATACGCATCAGCAAGTTGTCACGAGTGATACCGGCGTTATTAACCAGAATATCGACTTCGCCATATTTTGCTTTGATAGCATCAAATAATTCGTCAATAGAAGACTGGTCTGTTACGTTCAATACCAGACCAGCACCAGCTTCGCCCAGATACTCACCAATCGCAGCAGCACCTGATTCACTGGTTGCAGTACCAACAACGGTTGCACCACGTGCAACAAATGTCTGAGCAATGGCTTTACCGATACCGCGGCTAGCGCCAGTGACCAGTACTACTTTACCTTGGAAACTCATTGTAATTCCTCTTACTGAACTTTGCTCAACGCATCTTGCAAACCAGCCACGTCGTTAATCGCGCTGCCGTCTACACGTTTATCAATTCGTTTTACCAGGCCTGACAATACTTTGCCTGGCCCCATTTCGATCTCAAAAGTGATCTCTTCGCTCGCCATTCTCTCAACAGTCTCAGTCCAACGTACTGGGCTGTACAGCTGACGTACTAACGCATCTTTGATGGCCGCTGGATCAGTCACAGTTGCAACATCCGCATTATTGATAACAGGGATAGCAGGTGCTTTAACTTCCAGTTTATCTAATGCAATCGCCAACTCTTCTGCTGCTGGCTTCATCAAAGCACAGTGAGAAGGCACGCTGACTGGTAACGGTAAAGCACGTTTAGCACCAGACTCTTTCATTAATACATTGGCACGCTCAACTGCTTCTTTATGGCCTGCAATAACAACCTGACCTGGAGAATTAAAGTTAACCGGAGATACAACCTGACCCTGCGCAGCTTTTTCACAGTTGGCAGCAATAGAATCATTATCCAGACCAATGATAGCCGCCATCGCACCAACACCTTCCGGTACTGCACGTTGCATAGCCTGACCGCGTAATTCCACCAGCTTAACTGCATCGGCAAAATTCAATGCACCGGCACAAACCAAAGCAGAATATTCACCTAAGCTATGACCGGCCATAACAGCTGGCGTCGCACCACCTTGAGCTTGCCACAAACGCCACAATGCAACTGAGCTCGTCAATAAAGCTGGCTGCGTTTTCCAGGTTTTATTCAACTCTTCCGTTGGGCCTTGCATAACCAATTCAAACAAGTCATAACCTAATACCGCACTGGCTTCTGCGAAGGTCTCTTTAATGATTGGATAGGCTTCAGCCAATTCAGCCAGCATGCCAACGCTCTGAGAGCCTTGTCCCGGGAAGGCAATTGCAAACTTACTCATTTTTTATTTCCTTTCTGTCTCAATAACAAACCGAAGCATCAATAACGAACCAAAGCTGAACCCCAGGTAAAGCCGCCACCAAATGCTTCTAATAACAGCAATTGACCACGCTTGATCCGGCCGTCGCGCACACCTTCATCCAATGCAATAGGCACAGATGCAGCAGATGTATTACCGTGACGATCCAGTGTCAGGATCACCTGATCCATCGACATACCCAATTTTTTGGCTGTAGCACTGATAATGCGCCAGTTAGCTTGATGCGGAACCAGCCAATCCAGTTCAGATTTATCGATGTTATTCGCTTCCAACGTCTGTGTTACCAGCTCACTCAATCGAGTAACAGCTACTTTAAATACGTCATTACCTTTCATATACATGTAGGCATTATCTGTATCTTCTGCGCCACGTTGCGCCTGTGGTAATTTTAACAATTCACCATAGCGGCCATCAGCGAATAAATGCGTAGATAAAATACCTTGCTCTTCTGATGCCCCTAAGACAACTGCACCAGCACCATCACCAAACAGAATAATAGTGCCGCGATCATTAGGCTCGCAGGCGCGGGATAACGTATCCGCGCCAACGACCAGAATATGTTTTACATTTCCGGTGCGAATAAATTGATCTGCCACACTCAGCGCATAGGTAAAACCAGCACAAGCCGCCGCCAGATCAAATGCCGGGATGCCAGGACGATCCAGCATAGCTTGTAATTCGCAAGCAGCTGCCGGAAACGCATTTTCAGCACTGGTAGTAGCGACAATAATCATATCCAGTTCTGCAGCAGAGATCCCTGCCGCAGATAATGCCAGTTGGGCAGCCTGAAAAGACAATGAGGCTACTGTTTCATTGTCTCCAGCAATACGGCGTTCCCGGATACCGGTTCTTTCCACGATCCATTCATCACTGGTTTCGACCATACGCTCAAGATCAGCGTTCGTACGAACCTTTTCGGGTACATAGCTACCCGTACCAAGAATTTTACTGAACATAAAGTGAATTAGCGCTCGTGTGTGTGTTCTGCGATAAAGCGTTCTGAGATCCGACGAGGCAACTGTTGTTCGATCTCAGCCACTGCATGCAGAATGGCATTAGACAAAGCCCGCCGGTCGGCGCGCCCATGACTTTTAATTACGATACCATTTAGCCCCAGAAGACTGGCACCATTATAGTGGTCTGGATGCATTACTGACAAAGACGTTTGTATTCCATCAGTAGAATTTGGTTTATTTTTCGCCAAAAGAGACCCATTAAGAACCCTTAGTTGGCTGTAAAAAAATCTCGCGATCCCTTCTGCCGTCTTTAATGCAATATTTCCGGTAAAGCCATCGCAGACAATTACATCGGCTTGACCAGAGATCAGTTGATCACCTTCCAGAAAACCAATGTAGTTAAATTGATTATTTGCTGCCAGTAATTCCGCTGTTTCCTGCACCAGTTTACTGCCTTTAATAACCTCTTCGCCCACATTTAATAAGGCAATTTTAGGAGCTGAAATAGCATGTACATGTTTTGCGACCAAATCACCCATACAGGCAAATTGCCATAACATCTCAGGCGTACAATTAACATTGCACCCCAGATCAAGCATGACGGTATGTTGTCCACGAAGATTAGGCAAAGATGAACACAACGCTGGGCGTTTCAAATGCGGCAGCATAGTAATTACCCGCATCGCCATCACCATTAATGCGCCAGTATTGCCACCACTGACACAAGCCTGAGCTTGACCCGAACGCACCAACTCCAGCATCACTCGCATAGATGAGTCAGTTTTGTTACGTAAAGCAATAACAGGTCGCTCCGCCATTGAGACAGATTGCGAAGCATGAATGAGTTGTAATCTAGGATGTGAGTCGAGGGAATATTGTTCCAGCAAGGGAACTAATTGAACTTGATCACCAACCAACAGAATGTTGATTTGCGGCAAAAGCAACAGTGCCTGCGCAGCGGCAGGCACTGTTTCGGAGGGACCGAAATCCCCCCCCATGGCATCTAACGCAACCGTTAGAACTGACAAAAGGCAGATCTGCGTTTACAGAACTTAGATTACCTTTTTACCACGATAGTAACCATCAGCGGTCACATGGTGACGACGATGAGTTTCACCGCTAGTTGCATCAACGCTCAACTGCACTGCTGACAGTGCATCGTGAGAACGACGCATGCCACGACGTGAACGGGTTTTACGGTTCTGTTGTACGGCCATTGACCTTACTCCTAATTAACTTACTTGCGTTTCAAACTAGTTAGAACAGCAAATGGGTTTGGACGCTCATCAGCAGGGTCGATCTCACCCCACGTCATTTGCGCGCCTGCCATTGGACATTCCTCCAATGGGTGCATAGCCACGATCGGCAGACTAAGAATTAATTCATCCTCAATCAACTCGTTAAGATCAAACTCGCCATTTTCATCAAGTTGAATCAACTCGTAAGATTCTGGCAGTTCATCCTCTATCGTGTTCCTCAAAAGAGGAGTATACGAAAATTCAGACTTGCAGTGGTATTCAAATTCACCTGAACAACGCTGACACTCTACGATCAAAGTAACCGATGCAGTTCCCTGCATGACAACTAAGCCTTGAGGATCAGTGAAAAAGCTCAGATCAGCTTCAATATCACCAACAATTCCGTTCGAGGATTCGACCAGTCGCGTCATGTGCTTGGCTTCAACAATACCTTGATAATCAAGGCGTTTAGCGGCACAACGTACGGGGTCGATCTTTATGGGCAGTTTTACCTTTTGCATAAGGCGGGCATGATATAGATACAGCTCTCGATAGTCAAAGGAAAAACCATTCGATACCGTCTATTCGCTGATGAAGAAAGACGGTTACTGATGTGCAACATGATATGCTAATAACATCTTCTCATATTTTGATGATTTTATGACAACACCTGATTTAATACTGGCATCGACCTCGGTTTACCGTCGGGTACTATTAGAGAAATTAGCCCTACCCTTCCGTTGTGTCGCACCACATATAGATGAAACGCCACAAACTGGGGAAGAGGCAATACAACTCGTGCAACGTCTGGCATTAGAAAAAGCCCAAGCAGTTGCAAAAGAAAACACCACCAGTTGGATTATTGGCTGTGATCAGGTTTGCACTATTAACGGCGAAATCGTTGGCAAACCCGGCTCCGCCTCAGCTGCTATCGCACAATTACAAGCCGCATCAGGTCAGAAGATCAGCTTTTATACCGGCTTATGTTTGTTTGATGCAGCCTTAGATCGTTACCAGCTATTAGCGGAACCATTCCATGTGCATTTTCGCACCTTATCATTGTCACAAATTGAACGGTATGTCAGCGCAGAAAAGCCTTTTGATTGTGCTGGCAGCTTTAAATCCGAAGGGTTAGGGATCTGCTTATTTCAGCAACTGGAAGGCCGCGATCCGAATACCTTGATTGGATTGCCGTTGATTGCTTTAGTGGATATGTTCGCAGCTTGGGGACTTGAATTACCACTGCCCCAAAAGCCCGAATAAGACAAGCCTGATGATGATCAGGCTATCAATATTATTGATGGAAGAAGCTGCCAGAGAGTCGTTGATACAATTCGGCAACTGAATCAACGACAGCAACAGGCTGATGATGTTCTAACATGGCTTTATCATGCACACCCCAGGTCACACCAATACTGTCCATGCCGATAGCCTGCGCCATCGCTAAGTCATGCACTGAATCACCGACCATCACAGCGGACTGCGTTGACATATTTAGTTCATCTAAAATTTGTTGCAGCATGAGCGGGTCTGGCTTTGATTTAGCTTCATCAGCTCCCCGACGAGCACAAAACAGCGATGTCATGTCGGTTTCAAGCAATACCCGCTCTAAACCATTACGTGATTTACCGGTTGCTACTGCGAGTGATTTCCCACTTGCATACAGTTGTTGCATCATACGATCGATACCAGAAAATAACGGCGTCGGCGTATCATCAAGATGTTTATAGTAGTTACTATAATGCTGAATTAACGTTTTATGCTGCTCATCTGAGGCTTGCGGAAACAGACGCTGCATCGAAACTTGTAAGCTAAGTCCGATAATGTCTTTGACTGAACTGGCTGGCGGCACAGCTAAATAAGTAGCCTGTGCCGCTTTTTGCATAGAGGAAACGATCCGATCGACCGAATCCATCAGCGTACCATCCCAGTCAAAAATGATGAGTTGATACTCTTTCATACTACTTTTCCAAACGATCCAATGCAGACTGCAACTCTTTATCGAGCGGTGCTTCCACTGACATTTCTTTCCCCGTTACTGGGTGTGTAAATGTCAAACGATAGGCATGTAGGAATAAGCGGTGTAGACCGGCTTTTTTCACCTGTTCGTCAAATTCACGTTCACCATACTTATCATCGCAGGCAATAGGGTGCCCTGCATGCAATGTATGCACACGGATCTGATGTGTCCGCCCCGTTATCGGGCTTGCCATCACTAGGGTTGCATGAGCAAATTTCTGCATGATCTGGAAACGGGTTTCGGAAGGCTTACCTTCACTATTTACCCGAACAATACGCTCACCAGACTGCAGAATATTTTTCAGCAAAGGTGCATTCACTACTTTGACATGTGACTGCCATTGTCCGCGCACCAAAGCCAGATATTGCTTGCGCATAGTTTTAACACGTAATTGTTCGTGCAAATGTTTCAGCGCACTGCGTTTTTTTGCCACCAATAGCAAGCCTGACGTATCACGATCCAGACGGTGCACCAGCTCCAGAAAACGACTTTCTGGTCTTAACGCGCGCAAACCTTCGATCACGCCAAAGCTCAGGCCACTTCCACCATGTACCGCTAAACCGGATGGTTTATTCAACACGATGATTGCATCATCTTCAAAGATGATTTGATGAGCCAATGCTTGCACTGAACCGAGTTTTGACGATGGCAGTTCATTCTCTTCGGCAACGCGAACAGGAGGAACACGAATTTCATCGCCAACACAGAGTTTATACTCAGGTTTAATGCGTTTTTTATTAACTCGCACCTCTCCTTTGCGCAAAATACGGTAAATGAGGCTCTTAGGAACCCCTTTTAGCTGAGTTTTCAAAAAGTTATCTATGCGTTGTCCATCTTGCTCAGCATCAATAGTGATGAACTGTACGCCAGGATTTGTATTATTCATGTGGTAATTCTAACTCAGCCATTGATGATTGTCGCAAACTCATTACAGCATGCCTTGCGTAGTTTCAGAGGAAAATGGAATAATGGAGCGATTTTCTATATAAAGCGTAAAGCTGATTGTTGTCTGTAGCTCGCTATCACAGAAAATCATCGATTCTTCACCCGCCCCCTTGTCGCAAGGGAGGAAACATGAATGCGCCTAAAAGTGCGCCTCACGCATGATCCAACCGAGAGGTTGCTAACCACATGCCATTAAGACCCGAGGCCGGTAGTGTCTGTTTCGAGCAACTGTGAAGTACATAATAAAACAATTTACAAAAACAGAGATTTTAATGAAAAGAATGCTAATTAACGCGACTCAGGAAGAAGAGTTGCGCGTTGCCCTCGTTGATGGGCAGCGTATTTATGACCTGGATATCGAAAGCCCAGGCCACGAACAAAAAAAAGCCAATATTTATAAAGGTAAAATTACCCGGGTCGAACCGAGTCTGGAAGCAGCCTTCGTTGATTATGGTGCTGATCGCCATGGTTTCCTGCCGCTCAAAGAGATCGCCCGCGAATATTTTCCTGAAAACTATACGTTCCATGGTCGCCCTAATATCAAGGAAGTGATCAAGGAAGGTTTAGAAGTTATTGTTCAGATCGATAAAGAAGAGCGAGGCAACAAAGGTGCAGCGTTAACCAGCTTTATCAGTCTGGCAGGTAGCTATCTGGTACTGATGCCAAACAACCCTCGTGCTGGCGGTATTTCTCGTCGTATTGAAGGTGATGAACGTACCGAACTGAAAGAAGCCATGAACGGTCTGGAAGTGCCAGCCGGTATGGGTTTGATTGTGCGTACTGCTGGTGTTGGTAAATCACAGGAAGAGCTGGAGTGGGATTTAAACATTCTGCTGAAGCACTGGAATGCGATTAAAACTGCCTCTAGCAACCGTGCAGCTCCTTTCCTGATCCATCAAGAAAGTAACGTTATCGTTCGTGCCATTCGTGATTATCTGCGTCGCGATATCGGCGAGATCCTGATCGACAGCGAAACTATTTTTGAACGAGCTAAACAGCACATTGAATTAGTTCGCCCTGATTTCCTGAACAGAGTAAAACTCTATAAAAGTGAAATCCCGCTGTTTACTCACTTCCAGATTGAAAGTCAGATTGAATCTGCTTTCCAACGTGAAGTGCGTTTGCCTTCCGGCGGCTCGATTGTTATTGATCCAACAGAAGCCTTAACTTCAATCGATATCAACTCATCTCGCGCTACTAAAGGTGGAGATATTGAAGAAACGGCACTGCAGACCAACTTGGAAGCCGCTGATGAAATTGCTCGTCAATTACGTCTGCGTGACTTAGGTGGTTTGATTGTTATCGACTTCATCGATATGACGCCGGTACGTCATCAACGTGAAGTGGAAAACCGCCTGCGTGATGCTGTGCGTCAGGATCGTGCTCGCATTCAATTAGGTCGTATATCTCGCTTTGGTTTGTTGGAACTGTCACGTCAGCGCCTGCGCCCTTCATTAAATGAATCAAGTACCCATGTCTGCCCACGTTGTAGTGGTCAGGGCTTTATTCGTGATAACGAATCACTGGCCTTGAGCATTCTGCGTTTGATTGAAGAAGAAGCTTTAAAAGACAACACCGAGCAGGTTATTGCTCAGGTGCCGGTTGATGTTGCCGCCTATCTATTAAACGAAAAGCGTCAGGCAGTATTAAAACTGGAACAACGTCATAACGTCCAGTTGCTGATCATTCCAAATACACGTCTGGAAACACCGCACTTTGAAGTGTCTCGTTTCCGTTCAGGCGAAGAAAGTGATGCACTCAGTTATGAATTAAAAACTGATGCACCAGTGGAAGAGTATCAGCCAAAACCACAGTTGATTGTTACACCAACTGAACAGCCTGCGTTACAAGGCTTTGCAGCTCCAAGCGTGCCAGCACCAACACCAGTGACTCCAGCTCCGGCCTCTCCTGCGGCAAAACCAGCATCTGAAAGTGTCTTGTCACAACTGTTTAGCTGGATTGGCTCTTTGTTCAAATCACCAGCTAAAACACCAGCAGTTGAAGAACAAGAAACGACAAAGGAACGCCCACAACAACCGCGTCGTCGTGACAACCGCAATAATAACCGGAAACGTAATACACCTTATGCTGGTCGTAATCGTGAAGATGATGTTTCTGGTTCAGTGACTACTGATGAGAAAGCGCAAGCCTCACAGACACGTCAACCACGTCGCCCTCGTCCAGAACGGACTGAAAGACCTGAGCGAACTGAACGTCCAGAACGAGTTCAACGCGATAATACGGTAGAAAAAGAACCAACAGCAACCAGACCAGAACGTGCGCCTAAAGAACGTAAGCCGCGTAATGAAGTTGCAGCCGCCAGTGTTGTTGACGATCAGCAGGATGTTGCCCGCAAAGAGCAACGCGTAGAAGAACGTCGTGAACGCCGGAATAATCGTAGCAAGAAAGTACGCGTGACCAATGAAACGGTGCAGCCTGAAGTAGTCGTTGTTGATAAATCTGATGCAGAAACAGCAACTGAACAACAGACCCGGACACGTCGTCGCCGTAATAATACGGAACGCAATACCGAGAGAGATGTTCAGGAAACTGTTGCAGTAGAAACTATCACTAACGCGACTACAACAACGCCTGTAGTGGAAGCATTGGCTGTTACTCCAGTAGCAGAGCCATTACCGACTACTACGCTTGAGGCAACAGCTGCTGTTAGTTCTGAACACCCAGCTACGTTTGTTGAAAATGCAGTGCCAGAAGTTGCTGCAGACGCAGACACCGCTGTAATTCAGCAAGTTCAGGCTGATGTAGCCGTTGTAAATATCGAACAGAATGTTGCCGAGAATAACGTTACGGCCGCTGATGTTATCGTTCCTGTTGCACAAGATCCTGTTGAGCCGCCTGTTGTTGCTATAGTAGAAGCAGTACAGGTAGTAGCTAAGGAAGCCCTAAAAACTGAACCAGTTCCAGTTATTACTGCAGCTGTAACCGTAGCGCCAGTAGCTAAACCAGAAGTTCGGGGCGTTATTGCCCGTGTTCGGTTTGCGAATACGGAAATGACTCGGCCAGTTGAAACCCCATTACCTCCGGTACCGCCAAAAGGCGATTTCCCACCTTATGAGCGCAAACCGGTAAATGGTAGTGGTCGTGCAGCTGGGACATCAAGTCTGAAACAGCAGGCATCGGCTCCAGCCGGACGTCCAACTGAAAATCTATAAGTGATTGATCCCCCGTCGTTGTACCCACAACGACGGGGATATTTTAGATGTATCTTTCCTTCTGCCAGCAAAACCCCTTCATTATTACTACCCAAACAGCATCGATTAATGGTATATTTTTGACTAAAATCAAAAATCAAATAGCGTCGAGATGATCCAGGACAAAGCAAAAGCAAAAAGACCTCCATCATGTGGCGGAGCCATTCACTGCCAAGATTGCAGTATTAGCCAACTCTGCATTCCTTTTTCGCTTAATAGCTCCGAGCTAGACCTTCTCGACTCCATTATTGAACGCAAAAAACCAATCCAGAAAGGTGAAACACTTTTCAAGGCCGGCGATGAGCTTAAATCCTTATTTGCCATTCGTTCTGGAACAGTGAAATCCTATACCATCACAGAACAAGGCGATGAACAGATCACTGGTTTTCATCTCGCTGGCGACTTGGTTGGCTTTGATGCAGTAACTCGCCTTTACCACCCATCTTTTGCCCAGGCACTGGAAACTTCCATGGTCTGCGAAATTCCTTACGAAATTCTGGATGAACTCTCCGGTAAAATATCGAAGCTGCGCCAGCAGATCATGCGACTAATGAGCAATGAAATTATCTGTGATCAAGAGATGATTTTATTGTTATCAAAGAAAAACGCCGAAGAACGTTTAGCCGCATTTCTCAATAACTTGTCTAACCGCTTTTCACAACGAGGTTTCTCTCCCAGAGAGTTTCGTTTAGCCATGACCCGCGGCGATATTGGCAATTACCTAGGCCTTACTGTTGAAACCATCAGCCGTTTACTCGGCCGTTTTCAGAAGATCGGTTTGATCAAAGTAAAAGGTAAATACGTCACCATCCTAGACACAGCGGCATTATCGCAAATAGCAGGTTCAGCTGGAAATCAAACACCAGAATAGTCGCTGGAAATAAATACCTTACGGAGTATGCTTGATCTAACAGTTATCTCGCTATAAATCGACTACGCTCAATGTAGTTGTAATAGCGATATCGTTACCCAAGGAGGCTCCTATGATTAAATATCGGAATATCCTGGTAGTAATCGATCCCACCATGCCTGAGCAATCAGCATTATTGCGCGCGGTGGAACTCGCCAGGTTAGAAGATATTGCTCGTATCAAAGTATTTCTTGCGATTTATGATTTCTCATATGAAATCACCTCTATCTTATCGAATGAAGAACGTGAAGAGATGCGGCAAGGGGTGGTCACGCATCGCCTCGGCTGGCTATCTGGCATGATCAAACCTTATAAAACAGAAGGTTTAGATATTGAAGCAAAAGTCATTTGGCATAGTCGGCCTTTTGAGTGCGTGCTTCAGGAAGTCAAAGAACATGACCATGATCTGGTGATCACCAGCGCACACCATCATTCTTTATTGAAATCATTTATCTTCACCCCTAGTGACTGGCATTTATTACGGAAATGTCCTTGCCCTGTGCTGGTAACCAAACACCATGGTTGGCCTGCCGGTGGTAATATTCTGGCCGCAATCAACATCAGTGATGAACCCGAACAGATGGCTTTGAATGAACGGATCATTCACGAAGCGAAAGTAATTGCACAGTTAGCGAAAGCTAGCTTGCATTTGGTTAATGCATTCCCGGCCCCTATCGTGAACATTGCCCTGGAATTACCCGGCTTTAGCCCTGAGCTTTATAGTGATGCAATGCAACAGCATCACCAGACGGAAATGGAAGAATATGCACGTAAATTTGATATTCCGGCAGAATGTATTCATATAGTAGAAGGAATGCCCGAGGATGTCTTGCCTGAGCTGGCTAAATCGCTGGATGCAGAATTGACTATTCTTGGTAGTGTCGGACGTACCGGCTGGTCAGCCGCCTTCATTGGCAATACGGCAGAACGGGTGGTTGACAGTATTCATGGCGATTTACTGGTAGTTAAAGCGTACGAATAATATTACTTTGCTTGCTCCGAAAATGACGGCCGCTATAATTGCGGCCTCTCTTTTTTTGGGGCCCGCAACAATGCCAGATCTTACCGCCAAGCAACAATACAACAATAACAAACTTCAAAAACGCCTGCGTCGCCATGTCGGTCAAGCTATTGCCGATTTCAACATGATCGAAGAAGGTGATCGCATCATGGTTTGTTTATCCGGCGGGAAGGACAGTTTTGCCATGCTGGATATTTTGCGCAACTTACAGGCCAGCGCCCCCATCAATTTTGAACTGATCGCCGTCAATCTGGATCAAAAGCAACCAGGCTTCCCAGCGGAAGTGTTACCGAACTACCTTGATTCTATCGGTGCTCAGTACAAGATCGTGGAAGAAGATACCTACTCGATTGTAAAAGATAAAATTCCGGAAGGTAAAACAACCTGCTCGCTGTGTTCTCGTTTGCGCCGCGGTATTCTGTACCGTACCGCGACTGAACTGGGTGCCACCAAAATTGCGCTAGGACATCATCGGGACGACATTCTGGAAACTCTGATGCTGAATATGTTCTATGCCGGCAAACTGAAAGCGATGCCGCCGAAACTGGTCAGCGATGATGGCAAGCACGTGGTCATTCGCCCGTTAGCTTATTGTCACGAGAAAGATTTGATCCGGTATGCAGAGTGGAAAGAGTTTCCGATCATTCCATGTAATCTGTGTGGTTCGCAGGAAAACCTGCAACGCAAAGCCATGAAAGAAATGCTGAATGATTGGAATCGCCGTTTTCCTGGTCGCATTGAAACGATGTTTAATGCAATTCAAAACATTACACCAAGCCATCTGATGGATCATAAGCTGTTTGATTTTAAATCGGTAAACAGCGACAGTGGCGTTATTGATGGCGGTGATATTGCTTTTGATAAGCCAGAGATTCCTGCTGTGCCGCAGGCATTAGCTATTGAGCCGGATGATCAGTTAGAAATTATCGAATTAAGTTAAACGGATAGTTAGAAAAAAGCGCCGTAATGATAACGGCGCTTTTTTATTGGTACAACTGCACGGATTTAGTGGCGGATCACGCTGTGATTCACGCCAGACTGCCAGTATTGTTTATTAGAACGGATCATCCCTTGTATCCGTTTAACATAACCGTCTCCTTGCGTGGAGTAACGGCGCAAACCTTTTGCCAATACGACAGCATCCATCGGCTGCTCATTAGCACGCATATCAGCACGAAGCTCACGAACCTTGCTATAGGCCGGGTGTGAATTCAGATTCTGCATATATGCGCGTACAGCCATGATTGGGGAACTGAACGCTTTACCGCGAACAACATTTGGCCGATAAGGGCCAATACCACATCTGGCACTCTGACAAAAATGTCCAAAATAGTTATTGGACTTTCTGGCCAGACGGGAGGTTCCCCAGCCGGATTCTGTAGCGGCCTGACTTAATACCAATTCAGGAGGCAGAATATCTACCCGGACCAGTAAACGATCGACATCATCGCTTACATCATTACTTAGATCCTGATTGTATTGTTCCGCAACAGTTTGTAGCCATTCGGTCTGACTATCAGATAATAATATTCCTTCCTGCAATTGCTGTTTCAATTTTTCCAGTTGCTTGCGTTGGGAAAGAATGTCTGAAGAGACCTGTTGATAGGATGGCAGCAGATAGGCGACAAAAGCACGCTTACGTTGTTCTGCGTCTTTAATCGAATCAAAGTCAGGGACTGATTGTTCCTGAACTGCCGTGAATGACGTAGATTTTACAGACTCTAAGTTGTCTGCACTATTTACTGTCAGGGGTAGCAGAGCCAAACTCGCTCCACACACCAGAAATAGCCTGGCAAATAACTTCATGCAATGATGCTCCCAGAGTTTTTCAGCGGCCGAAAATAGCGCTGATTCACCTGATTTAAACAAAACCACTTACTGCGTGGCGCTACGCTCCTTCGTAGATTTCCCCAGTTAAGTTGGATATGTTCTGGCCACTATAGCATCGGGTTAACAAAAATCGCAAACTTTTTGGTTTTAGCTGAAAAGTGGGCACGCTTAATGCGTATAACCAAAAGACTACTTTTATGATCATTTTTCAATCAAATGTATGTATAAAAACTCAGTTTATTCAGGAACATATTTCCGCTTTGAACCATCGGGAAGGGAACGAAAATATTTTAAAAACCACATATATTGTTCTGGGTGATTTTTGAGCAACATCTCAATTTCTGCATTCATATAACGGACATCAGCCAATAAATCTGACGTTGGATAAGGTGCCATAGTAGGCCTTATTTGCAGCTCATATTGGTATGTTGTCTCGTTATAGGTTGCCAGAACAGGTAATACCACAGCGCCTGCCAGTTTACTTAATTTAGGTAACGCTGGGAGTGTGGCTTTCGGCACCCCAAACAGTGGCACAAAAATGCTGGCATCATGACCATGATCCTGGTCAGGTAAATAGAAGAAGTGATAACCGTTGCGCATATCTTTGATGATGGGTTTTAACCCGGCACTGCGTTCATACACCTTACCGCCAAAACGGACACGCTGACGATTCAAAAACCAGTCGTATACCGGATTTCGCGCACTGTGCATCATGGTGCACATCTGCAAACCCATACCGGAGAAATAGAGCCCACAGGCATCAATCGTCCAGGTATGTGGGATCATGAATATGATTGGTTTACCTGCGGCTTTAGCCGCTTCAACATGTTCCCAGCCATTTGGTTTGATACGACGCAAAAATAAGGATGGCGGTAAAAATGTCGGTTCACCTAAAGCAAAAAAGCCTTTTAACCCTACGCATAGGCTGCGATAAAGCAACACTTCTCTTTCTGCATGGCTAAGCTCGGGAAAACACAGCTGTAGATTTAATCGCGCGGCATAGCACTGTTTACGTGAAATCTTAATCACCAGATTAGCAAATGATGCGGCCAAAGCATCACGTAACCGCACGGGGCACCACGCCAGTAATGCCAGCAATGCAATACTAAACCAGGTAAGCCAATAGCGTGGATGAAACAGTGCAGGAGATAATTTATGGTCCAGAGCAGGATCTTTGGTCATTTCAGGCCCATTAAGTCGACATTCGGGCGTGCATGATAGGAAAAATTCGTGCTGACGTCACCGCCTCAGCGAGCAAAAACAGAAGAATGCGTAACATCCATGTACGCAGTACATCTTTACACAACTATAAACGCTTAAACATAAGCCAGAATACGATTACGCAGCGTTTCTTTTTCTTTCTCAGGTAACCAACAAGCTTCAACACTATTTAAGGCCAGACGGCGAATTTGTTCTTTTGATGCCATCAATGAATCAGCCAGAGCCTGATAGTTGTCATTCATATAACCACCAAAATACGCCGGGTCATCTGAATTGACAGTGACACACACACCTTTATCCAATAATTCCAGTATGTTGTGATCGGCCATCGAATCGAATACGCGCAACTTCAGATTCGATAACGGACAAACCGTCAGCGGTACTCGCTCTGCCACCAAACGCGCTACCAGTAGCGGATCATCGACACAACGCACACCATGATCGATTCGTTCTGTTTTTAAGATATCCAACGCATCCCAAATATAACTAGCCGGCCCTTCTTCGCCTGCATGAGCAACAACGCGAAACCCTAACTCACGAGCAGCACCAAATACATTGGCAAATTTTTGCGGTGGATTACCGACCTCTGAAGAATCTAGCCCCACACCATCAATCCATGCTTTAAACGGCAATGCTTTTTCTAAGGTTTCGAAAGCTGAATCTTCGCTGAGATGACGTAAAAAGCACATGATCAAACAAGAAGTAATACCTAATGTCTTACGCCCTGCCACCAGCGCAGAATGAATGCCGCCAATCACAGTTGCAAACTCGATACCCCGTTCAAGGTGGGTTTGCGGATCAAAAAAGATTTCCGTGTGCATAACGCGATCCTGACGACAACGCATCAGATACGCCCAAGTCAAATCGTAAAAATCCTGTTCCGTTTGCAACACCCCCGCGCCTTGATAATAGAGATCAAGAAACGATTGAAGGTTTGAAAAATTATAGGCAGCCTGCAAACTTGCGACATCGGCATAAGGCAAGGTAATACCGTTCCGTTCTGCCAGAACAAAGGCCAGTTCAGGCTCCAGCGTACCTTCTATATGTAAATGCAATTCAACTTTGGGTAGCCCCGCAATAAATGACTCCACGCCTTAGCCCTCCTGTTTTGGGTGTGTCGAGTGTAATGAAACTGATCCTGCGAATGAAAACAAGAGTAGGTAATGAAAAAAGCTCTTATTTTCTTTTCTAAGAGTGCATTTACAGCGGTTTAGTACGATGTTTTATGCAAAGACCGTGAGACTAGGCAGGAGTAATGATATAGTCATAACAAAATCGAGTAGCTAAATAAGAAAGAAAAAACCGATAAATGGCTTATCTATTCTGTTTTTCTACTTGCAGGATCAGCCCTCTCTCTGGCAGATTGAATAGTCGGTCATAATGGCCTGCGTGGGGCCCTATTATTCGAGGAAAAAGGAAGTATGTGTTCGATATTTGGTATTCTGGACATTAAATCTGATGCTGTTGCATTACGTAAAACAGCATTAGAGATGTCTAAGCGTCTACGTCACCGCGGTCCTGATTGGTCCGGTGTATATAGCAATGACAAAGCGATTCTGGTTCATGAACGTCTGTCGATTGTTGATCCCGGTAATGGCGCGCAACCACTGTATAACCCCGAACATACCCACGTATTGGCTGTTAATGGCGAGATCTATAATCATAAAGATCTGCAAAAAAATCTGACCGTTGATTTTAAATTCCAAACCGGTTCTGACTGCGAAGTGATCCTGGCGCTGTATAAAGAAAAAGGTACCGCATTTCTGGATGATTTAAGCGGTATTTTTGCTTTCGTACTATATGACGCAGAACAAGATGCTTACTTGATCGGCCGTGACCACATGGGGATCATTCCTCTTTATACTGGTCGTGATGAGCACGGTAACTTCTATGTCGCGTCAGAAATGAAAGCGCTGGTTCCGGTTTGTAAAACAGTTGCTGAATTCCCACCAGGACATTTTCTGTGGAGTAAAGACGGTGAACTGACCCGTTATTACACTCGTGACTGGATGGAATACAGCGCCGTTGAAAACAATCAATCCGACAAACTGGCATTGCGTGACGCACTGGAAGATGCCGTTCAGCGTCAGCTGATGTGTGACGTACCTTACGGTGTATTGCTGTCTGGTGGTCTTGATTCTTCTGTCGTTTCTGCGATTACCAAACGTTTTGCAGCTCGTCGTATTGAAGATGATGGTAAGAGCGAAGCCTGGTGGCCACAATTGCATTCCTTTGCTGTTGGTCTGAACGGTTCGCCTGACTTAGCAGCAGCGCGTAAAGTAGCTGATGCATTGGGCACTATTCACCACGACATTCTGTTTACTGTGCAGGAAGGTCTGGATGCGATCCGTGATGTGATTTACCACATCGAAACTTACGACGTCACCACTATCCGTGCTTCTACCCCAATGTATTTGATGGCGCGCGTCATCAAAGCGATGGGCATCAAGATGGTACTGTCTGGTGAGGGTGCTGATGAGTTGTTTGGTGGTTACCTCTATTTCCATAAAGCACCAAACGCGAAAGAATTCCATGAAGAAACAGTACGTAAGCTGAGCCAATTGCATATGTACGACTGCCTGCGTGCCAATAAATCCATGGCGGCATGGGGTGTGGAAGCGCGTGTTCCGTTCCTTGACAAAGAGTTTATGGACGTTGCAATGCGTTTGAATCCGAAAGATAAAATGTGTGGTCACGGTAAGATCGAGAAACACATTGTTCGTGAAACCTTCGAACATTATCTGCCGAAAGAAGTGGCATGGCGCCAAAAAGAACAATTCTCTGATGGTGTCGGTTATTCCTGGATCGACAGCCTGAAAGAGCTGGTTGAAACAGAAGTAACTGATCAGATGATGGAAGCTGCGGCTTATCGCTTCCCGATCAACACACCACTGACCAAAGAAGCTTATTACTACCGCTCAATTTTCGAAGAGCATTTCCCGCTGGAATCTGCTGCATTGTGTGTTCCATACGGTAAATCAGTAGCTTGCTCTACACCGGCTGCACTGGAATGGGATGCTAAGTTTAAAGAACTGGCTGATCCATCAGGCCGTGCTGTGCTCGACGTGCACAACGAAGCATTAAAATAAAATAGCTAGCAGACCCACTTCGGTGGGTCTGTTTTTTTCTGCCCCCCACAACCAGCTCGTGATAAAATGTGACACAAATCTATTTTATCCTGATCATTCATGTCTGATTTCCGCAATTCATCCTTCCAGATACTGCGTATTGTACGTGATTTTCTGGTCATTCTAGCCTGCTTACAGGCCGGTAAAGCAGTAGCTGCTTTATTACCCTTTCGTTTTCCCGACAGTATCCTCGGACTACTATTCCTGTTTGTATTGCTCAATCTGCAATTAGTAAAATTACACTGGATTGAAAAAGGTGCCAGTCTGCTGCTGAAACATATGGCGCTGCTCTTCATTCCGGTTGCGGTTGGGCTGCTGGGTTACATCGATATATTCATGAACGCAATTGGTGTAATTACACTGAATATTTTCGCCGGGTTATGTTTGATCTTGCTGATTGTGGGCAGACTGTTCCAGAGGATGAATCAATGATGCTTTATATCGCATTACCCCTGACCATTCTCTGTTACTGGTTGAGCCGTAAACTGTATCAACGGTTTCCGCTGCCAATCATGAATCCGTTACTGATCTCAATGATCGTGCTCATGTCATTGCTGCATTTCGGCCATTTTCCTCTCAACGATTTTCAAAGTGGCACTTGGGTCATTAACTGGTTACTGAAGCCGGCAGTGGTAGCATTGGCATTACCGCTGTATCAGCAAGTGATCCATATTAAACACAAGATAAAACCGATTTTGATTTGTTGCTCGCTGTCGGTCGTGATCAGTATTCTGACCAGCATGGTGATTTGTCGAAGCTTAGGGATTGAGGAGCAAATTACTCGCAGTATCGCCACGCGCTCTATTACGACGCCACTAGCCATGAGTGTGAGTGAGAGCTTAGGCGGGATCCCATCCATTGCTGCTGCGGTGGTGGTGATCGTTGGAATTTTTGGTGCAATTATCGGGTTCCCGTTACTCAAGTTATTTGGTGTCACTGATCCACAAGCACAAGGCTTGGCGATTGGCGCCTGTTCTCACGCCGTTGGGACTTCTGCGGCTAATGAACGAGGAGTTACGGAAGGCGCCTTTTCTTCGTTGGCGTTAGTGGTTTGCGGAATTTTAACCGCATTAATTGCACCGCTGATGTTTGCCATCTACGGATTGTTTATCCAATAAAATTCTGAATAAAACGAAGGCGACACTGAGCGGTCGCCTTCGTTTTCTAATAATTAGCTTCAGTGGTTGGCCTTGAATTGATTAGTCATTTCATCGTAATGATAACCAATCGAAGACATCCTTTTGTTCAACTGCTCTTGCGCCATGTCGTAGCGCAACAGTAATTCACCAAGATCAGCACACTCTAATCTCAGTTTCTCATTCACTATGCCAAGTAAAATATTGGCATCCATTCGTTGATAGGCACTTAGATCCATAGTGTTTCTCCTTACTCATCAACCGCCACAGAGTAACTATAGTGCGTTAATACCAGGATACTGTGGACTGCACTAAAATTTTTAACACTGAATACTATTTTGCCAACGCCGGATCAGTGTCGCCAGTGTCTGCATATAACCAGGATCAGCATTTAAGGCTGGAATATAGTGATAAGATTCCCCACCTGCCTGCAGGAAGGTTTCTTTACCTTCCACCGCAATTTCCTCAAGTGTCTCTAAACAATCAACACTGAAAGCCGGGCACACAACATACAGTCGTTTTTTACCTTGTACTGGTAATTGTCGCAATGTGGCATCGGTATAGGGTTCCAGCCATTTTTGTTTGCCAAACCGCGATTGAAAGCTCAACTGCCACTGTGTTGGCGATAACCCTAACACTTGGGCAACCGCCGCCGCCGTCGCTTTGCATTGTTCTGGATAAGGATCGCCGCGCAATGCGTATGCTTCCGGAATGCCATGAAAAGAAAATAACAACAAATCATCTGACTGCGAAACAAAACCACTGCGACGAATAGAATCAGCTAACGCTTGGATATACTCTGCTTGCTGATAATGCTCACCAATCAGTTGATAAGTGGGAACATGATGTTCCTTTGCCATGACTTTTTGCCAGGCATCAGAGACACAAGCGGTGGTCGTCGAGGAATATTGTGGATAAAGCGGTAATAATAAAACTTGCGTTACACCCTGAGCTTTGAGACGCGACCAAGCATCTTGCAATGAGGGCTGGCCATAGGTCATCGCTAATTCAATCGGTAGCTCGTCTTTTAATAGTGCCTGTAACGCTGCCTGTTGCATTTGACTATACACTAACAACGGAGAGCCGCCATCAAGCCAGATTTGCTGATAAGCATGTGCTACGCGCTTGCAGCGCAGCGGTAACACTAAACCATGCAACAAAGGCCACCAGATCAAATGCGGAATGCCGACCACACGTTGATCCATCAGGAACTCTTGCAAGAACGCTTTCACTCCTGCCGGTGTCGCTTCCGCAGGAGTGCCTAGATTAACCAGAATAACGCCTTGCTTGTTTGTCATGTAGTGCCATCCTATTTTACTGTCTGCCATAAAGTATAACGCCCGAACCATTTCTGGTACGGGCGTTATCATTAAATCGATCAGTTTTTGATATAAACAAACCGTTAAAACAAACAGTTAGCCTAAAGCTATTAACCTAGCAGTACTGCCAGTTGTTGACTGATTTCAGCGACTGGTTGAGTACCGTCGATTTTGCTGTAGCGGGTGTTACCCAATTCAGCTTCTTTTTTGTAATAACCAACCAATGGCTCAGTCTGCTGATGGTAGATGTCCAGACGTTTACGCACGGTGGTTTCTTCATCATCTGGACGAATGCTCAGCGCTTCGCCAGTCACGTCATCTTTGCCTTCTTCTTTTGGCGGATTGAATACCACATGGTAAACACGGCCAGAACCAGAATGCACACGACGACCACTCATACGTTTCACGATCTCTTCATCCGGCACATCAAATTCCAGAACAGAATCAACGCTGATACCAGCTTCTTTCATCGCATCCGCTTGCGGAATGGTGCGAGGGAAGCCATCCAGCAGGAAACCGTTTTTGCAATCTTCCTGAGTGATGCGCTCTTTAACCAGATTGATGATCAGTTCATCAGAAACCAGCTGACCTGCGTCCATTACCGCTTTGGCCTGCAAACCCAGTGCTGAGCCTGCTTTGATCGCCGCACGCAGCATATCCCCAGTAGAAATCTGTGGGATACCATACTTATCCATCAGGAACTGTGCCTGAGTGCCCTTCCCTGCGCCTGGTGCGCCTAGCAGAATGATACGCATATCTATTTTAGCCTCTGTTTCAGATAACCTTACTTAGGGCGCAAAAAGTACACGTTTTTGCGCCATTCCTCAACCTTTTCACCCAAACAAAAGCCGTGACAGGCACGGCTTTTGAGTAATGGAAGTAATTAAATTACCCCAGCAGCAAACGGTTCATGCGTGCCACGAAACTAGCGGGATCTTGCAATCCGCCTTGTTCGGTCAGTTGTGCCTGTTCCTGCAGCAACAGAGCCCACTCTTTGAAACGTTCTTCATCCTGCAGATCAGCAATATGCTGGATCAACGCATGTTCAGGGTTCACTTCCAGAATATATTTCTGCTCCGGTACTGGCTGACCAGCCGCTTTCATCAGTTTCATCATCTGGCTGCTCATGCCATGACCATCTGTCACTGCACAAACCGGTGTTTCGGTCAGACGGTGAGAAACTCGCACATCCGCCACTTCGCTACCCAATGCGGTTTTCAGACGTTCAATCAGACCGGCATTGGCTTTGGTGGCTTCTTCCTGCTGTTTACGGCTTTCTTCATCTTCCAGATCGCCCAGCTCCAGATCGCCACTGGTAACAGAAACCAGTTTCTTACCATCGAACTCTGACAGATGGTTCATCAACCATTCATCGATACGTTCCCACAGCAACAGCACTTCGATGCCTTTCTTACGCAGAATCTCGAGGTGTGGGCTGTTTTTTGCCGCCGCATAGCTGTCCGCGATGATGAAATAGATCTTGCTCTGACCTTCTTTCATGCGAGAAACATAGTCAGTCAGGCTGACAGTCTGAGCATTGCTGTCGTTGTGTGTAGAAGCAAACCGCAGCAATTTCGCGATCTCTTCACGATTGCCCCAATCTTCCGCCGGACCTTCTTTCAGTACATTACCGAACTCGCCCCAGAATTTCTGATATTGCTCGGCATCGTCTTTCGACATTTTATCCAACATGCTCAATACGCGTTTGGTACAGGCTTTACGCAGTTGCGCAGTGATTTTGTTGTCTTGCAGAATTTCACGCGATACGTTCAGTGGCAGATCGTTGGAATCAAGTACACCTTTTACAAAACGCAGATAAGTTGGCATGAACTGTTCTGCGTCATCCATGATGAATACACGCTGTACGTACAGTTTCAAGCCATGTTTCTGCTCACGGTTCCACATATCCCAAGGCGCGCGAGCCGGAATATACAGCAGACTGGTGTACTCCATGTTGCCTTCAACACGGTTGTGTGACCAGGTCAGTGGCTCTTCGTAATCGTGCGATACATGTTTGTAGAATTCTTTATATTCTTCGTCTTTGATCTCTTTGGCAGAACGCGTCCACAGTGCAGTAGCACGGTTAACTTGTTCCCAAGCCCCTTCGGTGGCTGGTTTATCTTCACCTTCTGCAGCCTCTGCTGCTTTCCACAGCTCTACCGGAATGCTGATATGGTCAGAATATTTGCCAATCACAGAACGCAGACGATAATCGTCAAGGAATTCGGTTTCATCTTCTTTCAGATGCAGGATCACATCTGTACCACGGCTGTCTTTAGTCACCTCTGCCACGGTAAAACTACCGTCACCGACGGATTCCCAACGAACCGCTTTATCATGTGTCTGACCAGCAATACGGCTGATCACGGTAACTTTGTCTGCCACGATAAACGCAGAATAGAAACCCACACCAAACTGACCAATCAGCTGGGAGTCTTTACTCTGATCACCGCTCAGATTTTGGAAGAAATCTTTGGTGCCGGAACGGGCGATGGTACCCAGATGCTGAATAGCATCTTCACGGCTCATACCGATACCGTTATCAGAAATAGTCAGAGTGCGTTGTTCTTTATCGATCAACAGACGAACATGCAGCTGACCATCATTTTCATATAAATCAGCATCGGACAACGCTTTGAAACGCAACTTATCAGCCGCATCTGCCGCGTTAGAGATCAGTTCACGCAGGAAAACCTCTTTGTTGGAATAGAGGCTGTGCGCCATCAGGTTCAACAGTTGTTTAACTTCAGTCTGAAACCCATGGGTTTCCATATGAACAGTTTCTGTCATCTTGCTTTCCTTGATTTACGGGGAAGTTCTAGTACAGGAAACAAGATGGGGATGAATGGCAAATTTTCAAGTCGGGAAAATTTGCCAGCATGAAAGAAAAGATTATTCCAGCGGGCGGCGGCCACTCAATGAATGCGATAAGGTCATGCCATCCACCAGCTCCAGCTCACCGCCAACCGGCACACCATGTGCGATGCGGGTGACACTGATCTGATATTGTTTGGCCATGCTGGCAATATAAAATGCGGTAGCATCACCTTCGATGGTAGGGTTCGTTGCCAGAATAATTTCCTGCCACTGCCCGCTTTGTAGCAGCTCATCAAGTTTATCGAGCCCTAACTCTTTCGGGCCGATACCATCTAAAGGCGACAAATGCCCCATCAGCACAAAATAACGTCCGGAATAATGATGGGTCTGCTCAATGGCGGCGACATCCGCCGGTGTTTCCACGATACAGAGTTGACCATTTTCAGCGCGTTTTTGATTGGCACAGATGTCACACAAGCTGTTTTCCGTGAAAGTACGGCAATGCTGGCAGTGCCCTATTTCGGTCAAGGCTCGTTGTAGCGTTTGCCCTAATTGCAGACCACGTTTACGTTCCCGCTCGAGCAATTGAAATGCCATACGCTGGGCTGATTTTGGCCCAACACCAGGCAATATCTGTAATTCACGGATCAAGGAATCAAGTAACGGGCTGAACTTCATGCGTGACACATCCACATAAAAAACAAACTAAGAAACGAAAACAGGCCGTAGAATTACGACCTGTCAGATACGAACAAAAGTTTGTATCAGATCAAAAGGGCATTTTGAAACCAGGCGGCAGCTGCATACCACCAGTGATATCAGCCATTTTGGCTTTATTCTGTTCTTCCGCACGACGAACTGCATCGTTGAAAGCGGCAGCAATCAAATCTTCCAGCATTTCCTGATCATCGTCCATCAGGCTCGGATCAATGGCTACACGACGCACATTGTGGCTACCGGTGATGGTGATCTTAACCATGCCCGCGCCTGACTCGCCAGTGACTTCCATCTTTGCCACTTCTTCCTGCATTTTCTGCATGCGCTCTTGCATCATTTGCGCCTGCTTCATCAAATTGCCCATTCCACCTTTACCGAACATGTTTCCTCACTCTCTATTTGGTTGTGGTTGTGCCCGCTTCATTCATTATACCCTTCGAACTTGAAGTGGCAGCGTCGTTGACGGCGTTCCAATCACATAGCATATCTATGCTCATGGGGATTCGCTCTCTTGTCGCCTTGCTGCCACTTCAATTTCTTTGGGTATAGAAACGGTGGTATCTATTTTCAGTGGTTGAATAGTACCATCATCCAGTGTGGCACCAAACCGCTGCTGTAAAAACTGTACATTCGGATCAGCCAGCAATAATGCTTCAGCATCTTGCTGTAAGCGAATCCGTTCTTGTTGCTCAATTTCTGCAGGGCAAGCCTGTGCCAATTGCATCACCGGCTCGACCTGCAAATTAACCGGTTGCGGTAAGCTCGCGGATATCGCTTCCGCTAACTCTTGGATCATCCTAGGTTGTGCCAGATGCCGAGCTTCATTACGGATCTGCAAATGCCAGTTATCCGGCTGCAGATTGGTGATAACCGCTTGCATCGCCAACTGACGAACCCGCCCACCCACAGGCAGTTTAGCGACAGTCTGTGCCCACGAGTCAGCACTACGGGCCAGTAATTCATTACTGTGCCATATCGCTTCGTCATCTTCATCAATGACCGGCTGAGAACTGGTCGTTATATGATTAGATGGCACAACCGGTGCCATCGGCTGGACTGAATCAATTTTCCGGATTCGGGCTGGTGATGATGTCATCGGCATCGGCGCATCCGAACTACTATCGGTTGCGATAAACGCATCCTGATACGCATCCAGCGGTGGTAACTCCCATGGCGGTAAATCATCACTCAGGTTATTTGACGGCGTAACTGCTCGTACAACAGACTGAGATGATACAACTGCAGCAGGCACAGATAACGGCGCAGCTTCAACTCGTGGTTTTGGAGTATAAACAGGTGCAGCAGAAGCAGCATGTGATGAAGTTGTCATTGACGAATAGCTATCCGGCTGACTTTCTGCTTGTTGGCGCCGACTACGCAGCTGGTTTCGTAGCCGTAAAACATCCTGCACACCGGTATTTTGTGTTTCAGTGGCTAAGGTTGGTTGTATGGCAACAGGAGCTGCTGATACGACTGGTCGCGCCTGAACTTGCTGAGGTGCATTAACTGGTTGAGCAATCTCTGCGACTGACTGCATTTGATTTGCGGCTTGCGCCATGATCTCTGCTTGCTCTTGCAGCAACTTGGCATGCATTGCCAAATCTTCCGTCACACTCTCTTTTACTATCGGGGCTACTACAGGAGGTGCGATCACCACCGGTTTAGATAAGACGGGTGTCGTCAACGAAGGTATGTGATTCGTAGGAAGTGCCTTTTGCTGACCATTCACTGCTACTTGTTCTTTTGAGCGAGGTGCAAATGCCAGCATACGCAGCAATGTCATTTCCAACGCGCTGCGACCGTCCGGTGCCAAAGGCAGCTCTTTACGGCCATTTAAAGCAATCTGGTAATAAAGCTGTAGCTCTTCTGGCGGAATTTGTTCAGCCAGTTGCTGCAACTCTTCAGCGTCATCTGCTGTCGGATCAGTTTGTTGCCCCAGCAATTGCCACATCGCAGTACGATGTAACAGACTCGCTAACTCAACATGCAATTGGTCATAATCGGGCGCTAATTCAGCTAGAGCGCCGACTTGTTGCATCAGTAACGCGCCATTTCGCGTTGCCAGTAACGACAGTAAGCTATATAGCTGGCGGTGATCTAACGTGCCTAGCATTTGCTGCACAGTCTCGGCTTGCAACTGACCATTGCCATAGGCAATTGCTTGATCACTCAAGCTTAACGCGTCGCGCATACTGCCCTGTGCGGCTTTTGCCAATAAACTCAGCGCAGCAGGTGCATAAGGCAATTCTTCAGCTTGCAACACACGTTGTAATTGTTCAACGATCTGTTCTCGGGTCAGTGCTTTCAGATGAAATTGCAGACAACGAGACAGAATCGTCATCGGCAGTTTTTGCGGATCGGTAGTCGCCAGCAGAAACTTCACATGTTCTGGCGGTTCTTCCAGTGTTTTCAATAACGCATTAAAACTATGCCGCGACAGCATGTGCACTTCGTCGATCAGATAGATCTTAAAGCGCCCACGTGCAGGGCGATATTGCACGTTATCCAGCAGTTCGCGGGTATCTTCAACTTTAGTTCGGGATGCCGCGTCGATCTCTAACAAATCGACAAAATTACCCTGATCAATCTCACGACAAGCACTGCACTGACCACAAGGTCGAGAGGTGATCCCCGTTTCGCAATTCAGACATTTTGCCAATATACGCGCGATCGTCGTTTTCCCTACCCCGCGCGTACCACTGAACAGATAAGCATGATGCAAACGCCCTTGATCCAAGGCATTGGCTAACGCCTGTAATACATGCTGCTGCCCCATAACTTCATGAAAATTACGCGGGCGCCATTTACGAGCAAGAACCTGATATGCCATATCTGCCTGTTAACGGATCAATGTCCGGGAAAATCAACCAATTTAAGAACGTTCACGCCCATAGCAGTTAACCGCTCCTCACCGCCTAAATCAGGTAATGAGATGACAAATGCTGCATGTTCAACGATACCACCCGCCTGGCGGATCATCTTGATAGTTGCTTCAACCGTACCACCGGTTGCCAACAAATCATCCACAACTAATACTTTCTCGCCGGGTTTGATTGCATCACAGTGCATCTGCAAACAATCCTCACCATATTCCAGCTGATAGCTTTGCTCCAGCACAGAACGAGGTAATTTGCCCGGTTTACGCACCGGAATAAAACCGAGCTGTAACGCATAAGCTAGCGGTGCACCGAAAATAAAACCTCGCGCTTCGGTGCCAACTACTTTATCAAACGACATTGTTTGATAGTGTTCTTTCAGCAGTTCGATGGTCTGATAAAACCCTTGAGGATGCTCAACCAAACTGGTGACATCACGAAACAAGATCCCTGGTTTTGGATAATCAGGAATGGTAGCAATACAGGATTGAATGAAATCTAGCGTGTTACGGTTCATGGTATGTGTGTTTCTGAGGATAAAATCAAAACATGTAGGGTATCAGTCTGAAGGCTGAATGCAACTTCTGCACATCGGATGTCATTTTAAGCGCACAAAAATAAAGCCGCCCGAAGGCGGCTTCACAACAACCAACTAATTTCAGGCGAAATTAGAAGTTATATTGCAGACCAACGTAGTAGTTGTCGTCTTGGTTAGCAACTTGGTTGATTTTATATTCTGTGTAAGCTTTCGCTTTAGCAGTGATGTCGTACTGTGCGCCCAATACATAGTATTTAGAGGTTTCAGGACCGTAGTTGTGCTGATCAACCAGACCGTAGCCAGCAACCAGAGTTACAGCTGGCAGTACTTTATAAGTACCAGTTACAGTCCAAACGGTGTCTTTTTCATCAGCCAGATCATGTTTCAATTGACCGTAAGTGCTTGCCAGATAGAAAGCATCGTAGGTATAACCCAGACCTGCAGCATACTGTTCATCAGTGTAGCTTTCACCAGCTACTTCACCTGATTTAGCTTGATAAGCAATAACTGGTTTCAGACTTGATACGTCGTCCAATTTAATTGTATAACCAGCTGCTGCTGAATACAGGTTTTGTACACGAGTACCATCAGTATGTTCGGTTTTATCTTTAGCCTGATCAGAGAAAGAAACGCTTGAACGCAGATCCCAACCATCAACAGCATAAGTTACTTTAGCTGAGTCATCCCAACGTGAATCAAATTGGTTCTCAACCAGACCTGAATATTCGTTGTAAACGTCAGTTACGTCAGACAGCTCAACGTACGCGCTATCTTGAGTACCTACAGTTGCCTGAACACCATTACCGAAATCAGCTCCAGCAAAAGCATAACGGTTTACAAAATTATTGTTATCAGCAGAGTCATCTGCTTCAGAAGAAACCTGCCATTCCAATTTGCTGATCAAAGCAACATCAGATTCAGTAGCCCATTTGCCGTTAAAACCAAAACGAGCCAAAGTGTCACCACCGAAGTTGTTAGCTTTACCATTTGCATCGTTGTTGATCTGGCCAGCTTGGTATTGAATACGACCGTATACGTCTACTTGTTGACCGTCTTTATCGTATACAGTTGCTGCGTTAGCAGATGCAGCAAACAGAGAGGTGGTTACTACTGCCAGGAGAGTCTTTTTCATAATTAAATGCCTACTGTAATTAAACATTGAGTTTATTTTTATTTCCCAGTGCGATAGCACATGAGTGCTACCTCTATGTGAATCTAACAAGAAAGTGTGACGACATCAACAGTTTGTATATCAACTTAAATAACATTAAAAAAGTGGTGCAATTGTCTATTATTGGCCACTAAATTAGTGCAAAAAAGTGTAAAGCCCATAAATAGCTATATATATAAAATTAATTAACAATTTAAAAACTTGAATTTAAGTGATACTGCGCACACAAAAACCACGAAAAGAAGACTCATTTGATTTTTACTATTTCATCTTCTATTGCTCTGGTTAAATAGAAGGCTAGAATGTCTTGCTTAGAAATAACCGTTATCAAGGATTAGTTATGACTTTGCTGTTCCGGAATGTGTTGTCCCGATCTTTAAGTGCTCTGACATTATTTATTTGTGCATCAACATGGGCAGATACAGTTGTTACTGTTCCTCGTCCGTATGCGACTTATCTGGTGGATGGTAAATCTTACAAAACAAATGATTCTGACGTTAAATTGTCAGCAGGTGAGCATCAATTAGTGATCCGTTTTGAAGGTAATTACAGCAAACGAGATTCGATTGACCTGGTGAGTGGAGAACCACTGGTTGTTAACTTCAAAACTGATGGACAAGAACAGCTTACTTTTGACCTGCCGCTATTGAGAGAAGCACCGCAAGCAAAAGCTTTTCTAAAAAACCAGAAATTACAGTTGATTGATCGTAATAGTAAAGTGGTTAAGACAGCTCATATTTTTGAGCTACCTAAAAAAGAAGGTCTGCAAATTGGCCGGGATTATCAGGAAGAGCTACTGGCTTTGGGTAAAGCGTTTCAGCAACCCGTAATCAATGAAGATGGTTCTATTTCTGTTAACGGTACGCTCCAAAAAGCAAATGACTCTACCGCTGTGGTTGGTAACAAAAATCTGCAATCATTGGAAATGCTAAAATACTGGTATAACCGTGCGGATCCACAAGCACGCAAAGCGTTTCAGCATTGGATTATTACTCAGCAATAACAAAATTCTCCCCAACAAAAAAGGCTGCAACGCAGCCTTTTTTTATGAACGTATAACTACTCTTTCAACTTATCAAACATTGAGCGAGTTACTAGCACGACGCCATTTTCGCTGCGATGAAAACGTCTTGCATCTTCTGCCGGGTTTTCACCAATGATTGTTCCAGGTGGAATATTGCAATGTTTATCAATGATTACTTTACGTAAACGACTGCCCCGCCCTATCACTACATCAGGAAATATAACGGCGCCATCCAACGTACAACCTGAATGCACCCTGACACCAGAGAACAATACTGAGTTGTGAATAATAGATCCGCTGACGATACAACCACCGGAAAGTACTGAGTTTAACGTACTACCTGATTGACCATTAAAGTCCTGCACAAATTTTGCCGGTGGCAACTGCCGTTGGTTAGTCCAGATTGGCCAACTTTCATCGTACAAATCCAGTTCTGGAACAACAGAAGCCAGATCCATATTAGCTTCCCAGAAAGAGTCTACTGTTCCAACATCACGCCAGTAGCATTGGCTTTCTTTATCTTCATGATCTTTGCAGCCAACACACGACATGCTGAAAGGATGAGCGTAGGCAATACCTTGTTTTACTACTTTAGGAATGATGTCCATGCCGAAATCACGACGCGAACCTTCGTCTTGCTGATCTTCTTCCAGTAATTGATACAGGTAGTCGGCATCAAAGACATATACCCCCATAGACGCCAGAGAAACTTCTGGATTACCAGGGATTGTTGGCGGATTAGCCGGTTTTTCTACAAATTCAGTAATTTGACGATTTTCATCAATATCCATTACACCAAAAGCAGTCGCTTCGTGTTTAGGTACTTCAATACATGCAACGGTAACTTTACCGCCCAGACGCACGTGATCAAGCAGCATGCTGGCATAGTCCATTTTGTAAACATGGTCACCAGCAAGTACTAAGACATATTTAGGCGTGTAATCGCGGATAATATCCACGTTTTGATAAACCGCATCAGCGGTACCACGGTACCAATTCACTTCATCTAAACGCTGCTGCGCCGGAAGCAAATCAATAAATTCATTCATTTGATAACGCAGGAAAGACCAACCAGCCTGAATATGACGAAGAAGACTGTGGGACTTATATTGTGTAACCACACCTACGCGGGTGATGCCTGAGTTAATACAATTAGAGAGTGCGAAATCAATAATTCGGAATTTACCACCGAAGTGTACTGCTGGTTTTGCTCTATTATCAGTCAGTTGCTTCAACCGACTGCCTCGTCCTCCCGCCAGAACCAGTGCCAGAGTTTGGTTAATTGCTTCTCTGGCCTGAGTCATGCCCTGCGGATCTACTGAAACCATAAAAACCTCCCGTGATAACAACTAAAAGACACGTTTGGTTGCCAAATGGAGCGAGCTCATTCATTATCAATCCATTGCAACGGAACCATGATGTTCTTTAAATGAAACAAGTTCCATTCGAGAGATCACGAATCTGAGCTTATTGCCTATAATTCTTCTAATTTGCTACTCAGAGCACACCAGTATCTGCAAAAAATGTGTTTTTTTTCTGAGAATGTTGTCAGCTGGTATAAAAGAGTTGTTTATGTTTTATGCTATAAGGATAGAAACAAAGAGTAAAAAGAATAAACAAGGAGCCATGGATGAAAGTACGTAATATCTATCAAAAGCAGTGGTTATCCTTAGGTATCGTTTTGCTGCTGACAGTAACAATCAACACGCTAGTTCTTGATTATTTGTTTGCTGATTCTGTGAGTAGCGAGCTGTTATTGATATCAAATGGATTGTTGATACTGTCACTGTTAATTCTTGGCTCATCTGGGCAAATTTTACTGAAAAAAGCGGAATCACTCACTGCATTGCAGTTAATGGATAATCAGCCTACATCAAAAATTTTTCCTCTTTTATCTTCTGTGATCCAGCGAAATCATGATTCTCTGCAGCAAGATATCGATAAGATAAAAAGTATTAACTCAGAACTGGAACATAAAGTTCTACAAGATAATCTGACTAGCCTCCAAAACCGGAGCGCGTTCCGTAAAGATATTACTGAATTTTTGCAGCAAGAAAATCAGTCTGAACAAGCATGCCTGTGTCTGATTAGATCTACCGAACTATCCACTATTAATCATCAACGCGGCAGAGTGGCAGGAGATCAATATCTATTAGCTATTGCTGAAATAGTACAATATGTCGGGCATCGTTTTTCTACGAATCATTTATATCGATTATCAAGCAGTGATTATGCAATTCTAATTAAAAATGTCACGCCGTCTATTGCACATATATTAGGAAAAGAGCTAAAGCAGCTATTTGATAATTTCCAGCTACAAATGTCGATGGACAGTGCAGCCTATACTGGCATTACTTTTCTTCGCCCCGGACAATTGCCAGAACAACCCTTATCCCGTGCAGACTTAGCCTTGGCAAAAGCGCAAACCAGTGTTGTTAATGGCTGGTATATTCAGGAAGAAGATGCAAATGATGCATTTCAGGGCGAAAGTCATTGGCGACAAGCAATTCAATTTATTATTGATTCACGCAGTATCAGTTTTAATGGTCAGGCCATTCAACTGTTGAATATGGCCGTTAATAACTATATCCAAATCATCCCTCGGTTCATGGGGGAAAATCATCAAATTCTACCGACTGAAACGGTTTATGCTATGGCTATGCGACACGGTATCATGAGTAAACTGGAAGAGTTGGTCGTAGAAAATATGCTGCAGCAACATAGATTTCATCCTGAAAATGTAGCTCGCTGGGGTCTCAACCTCAGTGTTAGTGCACTATTTAATTCATCATTTATGATCTGGTTAGAACGTATTTTATTACGGGAACAGAGCATTGCACCTAACCTCGTATTCGAAATTGATGAAGAGATCCTTGATTGTCATCTTGCGGCAAGCATCCGTATGTTTGAAATGCTACGCAGAGTTGGAAGTCGTTCCTGTATTTCTAAATTTGGCAGGGGCTTAGGATCATTTCGTCTTTATCGTGAATTACGACCCGATTATATTAAATTAGACTCGACCTTAATTGATTCTATTGAACGCGACAGTGCCAGTCAGCAATTCATCAGAATGATCGTAGAAATATCGCATCGGTTGGGTTGTGTGGTGATAGCAGAAGGTGTCGAAAACATGTCACAGCGAGAAGCACTGGAGCGGATGTATGTCGATGGAGTTCAGGGACAATTAGTTTCAAAGATAATACAAATCAGTAACTAATTTATAGAACACATTGTATTCAGTAAATTGTTTTTAAAGCTTTTATTGCAATTTACAGCGGGTTTGATACTATCTGCGGCGTTTCAGTAATGGCGGCCTGGTGGGTCCTCTCGCATCAATAACTCGTGAATTCGGTCAGGTCCGGAAGGAAGCAGCCGCAGCGAGTGACTTGAGTGCCGAGATGTGGCTTATCAGGCCGCCGCCCTTTCCGGTATAACTGTAAGTTATATTAGCGAAAACATCTCAAGATAAAACCATTCAAAGTTGATATTGCATTGCCTGCCGTCGTTTATCGGCATACAAGGCCAATAACTCAGTCTGAATCTTTCCCGCGTTGTCATAAAACAATACTCCACCCTCTTGCAACGCCGCAAACCGGGTATTAATACACTGTTCGACAAAATCCAATCGTTGTAAAGTCAAAGCAGTGAAGCTTTTGCCGTGCAGATCATCTTCGATATCCAGTACGTGCGAGCGGAAACCCTCCATCTCGAACAAGCTTGCCAGCGAAACCGGATCTTGCAGCATGCGTTGCCAGCGTACGATGAAAGAATCAACCCAGTTCAGCACTGCGGTGCAGGCACCATGCGCTGTCAACCAGGCCAATTTCTGCTGATATACTTCGATTGCAACTACTTTCAACTCACGAAACAAAGCCAGTTGTTCCGCCTCGCTCATCACATTGCGCTGTCGCAACAGCCAGCCGAAAAAATGACGGGTCTCAAAACGTTCACAGGCATGGAACAACGGATCACTCTGACCATTGCTATTGAAATCGACCAGCGGATCAAACGGGTACATGTAACCAAAGTCAAACAACCAGATTCGCCCCTGATCCTCAATGATATTTCCTGGGCAAAGATCCCATTCCATTAAGCCGGCTTCTTCACAAGCGACAGCCGTAGTCAGGATCTGCCGGAAAATATCCGCACTGAAGTGATCCAATTGTCGACCCGGCAACCAGGGTGAAAGAATGATTCCTTGCTGATAATCAGCATATAGGGTTGGCACGATATGCCCGAATCGCTCACTACAAACCGGATCCGCTTTAAGTCGGGTGAAATCAGCACGACGCTGCACCTCGTTTAGAAAAGATGTTTCGCCATCAATGTTGAGTACTCGCGCTTCTGCCCGCCGTTGTTTGAGAGTGTAATGAACGCCCGCAACACTCAAATGCAGTACCCTCGCCGTCAAGCCCCCATCAAAGTGTTCAACAACCAGCGGAGAGTCAGGCGTCAGTGCCGCCAGTGCGGCGGGTGACAAGGGGCAGTTGGCGACATCTCCCACGATCAGATTTTGGCCACTGGTAGCAAAAGCCAATTGTGCTTGTTGACGGGCTGTAACATGGGTATTCACGAAAACCTTCCTGCAGGAAATGGCAAAGCTACGACTGGATAAGATGTTATCCTGATGCTTGTATTCTAACCAGTTAGACGGTTATCAACTGCATTAGTACCCACAAATCTTTTCATTCGCTTGGTTTAGTTGGCCATCTATGCCGGAAGAAAGGTTATACGACAACGCTGATTGGAGACGGAAGACAAATGTGAATAAGAAGGGGGGGACAAGCCACAAGTGATCTTGAATATTGCTCATCAACTGTGTCGTATCAAAGATCTTGATACAACATCAATTTTCGAAATCAATGCAGTAGCTTTTTTAATAACCTTTATAACTCATTGATTTAGTGTTGATATTCAAAATACGACTGTTACCCTTCAAATACCGTTGAATCGCCTAAATTTTTTCTTAATTCTTGCCAAATCTTAGCTGATTCAGAACCATATTGACGAACAACGCTTCTGGCTGTTTCAAAATTACCTTTTTCCGCCAATGCAGATAACTGGTCATAAAATTTCATAGCCAACATCCGCGCAGCCGCATCAGTAAAATAATAACGTCCCACACGACGATAAAGACTCTTAAAGCCATTAAAGATCAACGCATAGATCGGGTTGCCGGAAGCTAAAGCCAATACATGATAGAGCTGATAATCAAAATCAATATACGCTTCTGCGGAGTCATCAAGTTCAGTGCGGGTCGCAAGCACTGACAATATGGATGAAGCATCACGCTTGAGTGCAGCATGGATGAATATAACGCTGATATTGGTGCGGGCTGAAAATAGCTGCTCGACCAACTGAGGTAGTTTTTCTTGCTCTAATTTAGCCAGAGTATCCAGAATTCCCAAGCTGGATGTTTCCCAGAAATTATTCACTTTGGTTGGTTTGCCATGTTGAATCGTTAACCAGCCATCGCGCGCCAGTCGCTGTAAGACTTCACGTAACGTGGTTCTGGTTACGCCGATCAATTCAGATAACTCTCGTTCCGCAGGCAAAATAGTGCCCGGCGCATAGCGATGATTCCAAATGGATTTGATGATGTACTCTTCAGCGAGCCCGGCAGGACTCTGAGCCTTAAACACGGTGTGTGGCCTTATTTAGTTAACACTTGGAAATCATAGCAAAGGCAGCTAGTAGTGACTATGAAATCGGCCACTATTTATGAATTAAATCAACGGGAGCTAATTTGCAGCTCCCGTTTCTAGGTATTATTCCGCTGCAGCTTGCTGTTTGGCGTGAGCAGCTTTCAATAATGGTTGTAATTCACCCTGCTGGAACATTTCCAACATAATGTCACAGCCACCAATCAACTCACCATCAACCCACAATTGTGGAAAAGTTGGCCAATTCGCGTATTTAGGCAACTCAGCACGGATATCCGGGTTTTGCAGAATATCAACATAGGCAAAAGGAACGCCACAAGCCATCAACGCTTGTGATGCCTGCGATGAGAAGCCACAGCTTGGCAACTTTGGCGAGCCCTTCATATATAACAGGATTGGGTTTTCTGCGATTTGTTGCTTGATCTTCTCAATAGTTTCCATGATTGCCCCTCTTAAACTGAAATCGAACTGATTTTACTCTATCACTACGGCTTAACAACGTTACCTTTTATAAGGTTATAGCCTAGCTATGGTCTGACAATGCCACTATCTTTTAACTGACGTAAGTAAAATGTTAAATTTTTTACAACAATATGTAGTATATAAGAGTTAAAATTTGCTATAAATCAATTTAGCAAGAAGGTCTGACCTATAGAGACCGTTAATCAAAGAGGAGAGTTTGCAATGGCTTTTGAATTACCGGCACTGCCTTACGAAAAAAATGCTCTGGCACCGCACATTTCTCAAGAAACACTGGAATATCACTACGGTAAACACCATAACACTTATGTTGTTAATCTGAATAACCTGATCCCAGGTACTGAATTTGAAAACAAAACGCTGGAAGAGATCATCAAGACCTCCAGTGGTGGTATTTTCAATAACGCAGCTCAGGTATGGAACCACACCTTCTACTGGCATTCATTGTCACCAAATGGCGGTGGCGAACCAACAGGCGCATTAGCTGATGCGATCAATGCTGCTTTTGGTTCTTTCGAAAAATTCAAAGAAGATTTCACTAAATCAGCTGTCACTAACTTCGGTTCTGGCTGGACTTGGCTGGTGAAAAAAGCAGATGGTACTCTGGCTATCCAGAACACCTCAAATGCAGGTTGCCCTATCACTGACGGCGTAACGCCAGTCCTGACTGTAGACGTATGGGAACATGCTTACTACATCGACTTCCGTAATCTGCGTCCAAAATATCTGGAAACCTTCTGGGCTCTGGCAAACTGGGACTTTGCTGCGAAAAACTTCGCTGCATAACACCATAAACAGCAATAAAAAAGGCTCTGTAAAAAGAGCCTTTTTTGTATTTATGCAAAACTGAATTTATTTCCAGCCGGTCACTTCACGTAAGCCAGCAGCAATATCCGCCAGAGAACGTACGGTTTTCACGCCCGCTTCTTCTAACGCCGCAAACTTCTCCGCTGCCGTGCCTTTACCACCGGCAATGATAGCACCAGCATGGCCCATACGTTTGCCAGCCGGAGCCGTCACACCCGCGATGTATGAAACCACTGGTTTGGTCACGTTGGCTTTAATATAGGCCGCCGCTTCTTCTTCTGCAGTACCACCAATTTCACCAATCATCACGATCGCTTCAGTCTGCGGATCATCTTGGAACAGCTTCAGAATATCGATGAAATTCGAACCTGGGATCGGATCGCCACCAATACCGACGCAAGTGGACTGACCAAAACCCGCATCGGTGGTCTGTTTCACCGCTTCATAAGTCAGCGTGCCAGAGCGGGATACAATACCCACTTTGCCCGGCAGATGAATGTGCCCCGGCATGATACCGATCTTGCATTCACCCGGTGTAATGACGCCCGGACAGTTTGGTCCGATCATACGTACACCTGTTTCATCCAGACGACATTTCACCTGCAGCATATCGAGTGTTGGAATGCCTTCGGTGATACAGACAATCAGTTCAATACCGGCATCAATGGCTTCTAAAATCGCATCTTTACAGAATGGGGCAGGCACATAAATCACGGATGCCGTCGCACCGGTTGCTTCCACCGCATCGCGCACGGTGTTAAACACCGGCAAACCTAAATGCGTTGTGCCACCTTTACCCGGCGAAGTGCCGCCCACCATTTGAGTGCCGTAAGCAATCGCTTGTTCAGAATGGAAGGTACCTTGTGAACCGGTAAAACCCTGGCAGATAACTTTAGTATCTTTGTTGATCAGAACGCTCATGCCACGGCCTCCGCTGCTTTAACGACTTGTACCGCAGCATCGGTCAGACTGGTTGCTGCAATAATGTTTAATCCACTTTCCGCCAGTTTCTGCGAACCCAGCTCGGCGTTGTTACCTTCCAGACGCACAACGACCGGCACTTTCACACCGACTTCGGCCACGGCACCAATGATGCCTTCCGCGATCAGATCACAACGTACGATACCGCCGAAGATGTTAACCAGCACCGCTTTGACTTTGCTGTCAGACAGGATCAGTTTGAAAGCTTCCGTTACGCGCTCTTTGGTCGCGCCGCCGCCAACATCGAGGAAGTTAGCAGGGAAACCACCGTGATGTTTGATGATGTCCATCGTACCCATCGCCAAGCCCGCGCCGTTGACCATGCAACCAATGCTGCCATCAAGTGCGACGTAGTTCAGTTCCCAACGCGCAGCTTCGACTTCACGCGGATCGTCTTGTGATTCATCGTTCCACGCTTTCAGTTTTGGCTGACGATACAGCGCATTGCTGTCGATGTTGATTTTGCCATCCAGACACAGCAGGTTGCCTTCACCCGTAATCACCAATGGGTTGATTTCCAGCAAGGCCAGATCGCAGGCCACAAACATTTTGCCCAGACCTAAGAAGATCTTGGTGAACTGTTTCAGCTGTTCGGCATTTAAACCTAGTTTGAAGCCCAGCTCACGCGCTTGATAGGCTTGCGGGCCAGTCAGCGGATCGAGTGTGGCTTTGTGAATGAGTTCAGGGGTGTTGTGGGCAACGGTTTCGATGTCCATGCCGCCTTCAGTGGAGGCCATAAACACTACGCGACGCGTGCTGCGATCAACCACGGCGCCCAAATACAGCTCTTTGGCGATATTGCCGCAGGTTTCCACTAGAATGGTATTGACTGGCTGACCACTAGCGTCAGTTTGGTAAGTCACCAGACGTTTGCCTAACCAATGCTCAGCAAACTCACGGACATCCTGCTCGCTGGAAGCGACTTTCACGCCACCCGCTTTACCACGACCACCAGCATGAACCTGACACTTCACAACCCACTTATCACCACCCAACTTTTTGGTGGCAGCAACAGCCTCATCAGCAGAAGAACAGGGAATGCCTGAAGGCACAGGCAGGCCGTAGTCAGCAAATAATTGCTTGGCCTGATATTCATGCAAATTCATGATAATAGTCCGTTATTCAGGGAGTGGCACAATGCCACTCTCGTTATATTAGATATCCAATAACAACCGAGTAGGGTCTTCCAGTAATGATTTGACATATACCAGAAAGCCAACCGATTCCCGGCCGTCGATGATACGGTGATCATAAGACAGAGCCAAGTACATCATTGGAAGAATTACCACCTGTCCATCCACAGCCATCGGGCGATCCTGGATTTTGTGCATCCCCAGAATTGCACTTTGTGGTGGATTGATGATGGGGGTCGACATCAGCGAGCCAAAGACACCGCCGTTAGTGATGGTAAACGTACCGCCGGTTAAATCTGCTACCGAAAGTTTGCCATCGCGGGCTTTATCCGCCAGTGATTTGATACCTTTTTCAATTTCAGCTAACGACAGATCATCACAGTTACGCAGCACTGGCGTCACCAGACCGCGTTCTGTTGATACTGCGATGCTGATATCGAAATAGTTGTGATACAGCACATCATTACCATCAATAGAGGCGTTCACTTCTGGGTAATGCTTTAACGCCTCACTGACTGCTTTGACATAAAACGACATGAAGCCCAGTTTAATGCCATGACGTTTTTCGAACTGTTCCTGATATTTACTGCGGATCTGCATGATCGGCTGCATGTTGACTTCATTAAAAGTCGTCAGCATCGCCGTGGTGTTTTTGGCTTCCAGCAACCGCTCTGCAATACGCTTACGCAAACGAGTCATTGGCACCCGTTTTTCTTCGCGACCATTCGATGAAATATCAACCGCTTCAACGTTGGCTATTTCCACCGGAACTGGCATTGGCTGATGACTTTGACTCTGAATGTGCTGAACAACATCCTGACGGGTAATACGGCCACCACGACCGGAACCATGTAAATTCGCTGGATCGACCTCTTCCTCGGCCAGAATGCGGCGGACAGAAGGCGTTAATATATCGCTCGCCCCGGCTTCAGCGACGACTGGTTTCGCCGTCGTTTCTTCGCCACTAGCTGGTAATGGCTCTAACTCAGCTAAGAGCTGATGCCCTTGCACTGTACTACCGGTTTCAAAGAATTGCTGACTAATGACACCATCCTGCGGTGCCGGCACTTCCAGCACAACTTTGTCAGTCTCAAGATCAACCAACAATTCACCGGCCTTGATGCTATCGCCAATTTTCTTATGCCAGGTACCCACTGTCGCGTCAGAAACGGATTCCGGGAGATCAGGCACCATTATTTGCAAAGTCATGGGTGTATCCTTTTATTTTATTGTCAGTGCTTCTTCGACTAATGTTTTCTGCTGCTGCAGATGCAGCGACATATACCCGACTGCGGGCGCCGCTGATGCCGGACGACCTACATAATTCAGATAAACTGAAGATGGGATCACCCTTCTCATTCTATGCTGGCAGTTATACCAGGCGCCCTGATTTTTAGGCTCTTCCTGGCACCAGACAAAATCTTGCACGTGTGCATAAGGCCGCAGGATCTCCCGCAGTTCCTCTTCCGGGAACGGATAAAGCTGCTCAATACGGATAATGGCAACCGCTTTGTTATCCGATTTCCGACGTGCTTCCAATAAATCGTAATAGACCTTACCGGAACAAAGCACAACACGTTGCACCCCTTCTGGCGGAATAACATCGACTTCTGCAATCGCGTTTTGGAAACGGCCTTCCGCCAATTCTTGTAACGATGAAACGGCTAACGGATGTCGCAACAGCGATTTTGGTGTAAAGACCACCAGAGGTCGGCGCATCGGACGTAACATTTGTCGACGCAATAAATGATAGATCTGCGCAGGCGTAGTCGGCATACAGACTTGCATATTATGTTGCGCACACATCTGCAGATAACGCTCTGGGCGACCAGACGAGTGTTCCGCACCCTGCCCTTCATACCCATGTGGTAACAGCAAGACCAACCCGCATAAACGGCCCCACTTCTGTTCACCCGAAGAGAGGAACTGGTCAATCACCACTTGAGCACCATTGGCAAAATCACCAAACTGCGCTTCCCAAAGCGTCAGGCCATCCGGTGTTGCGGTGGCATAACCGTATTCAAAAGCCAGCACCGCTTCTTCCGACAAGACGGAATCGTAAACACGGAATGGTGCTTGTGCCGGATCAATGTTCATCAGAGG
>ERZ650306.1-NODE-1-length-103670-cov-7.758018_pt1 | contig 103670 bp, 86 predicted proteins | sample MGYA00376242_ERZ650306 | MGnify/ENA primary metagenome ERZ650306 (study PRJEB26733, sample SAMN07839244) | wastewater metagenome | biome: urban; feature: wastewater treatment plant; material: waste water | place: USA: North Carolina | collected 2016-03-31 ... | reverse complement strand
CGATCATGGCAAGCCGGTGGATGTCTCGAAGTCCAACGCCAAACTGACCATCCTCGTCGACTCCGATAAGCAGGAAGTCGAGTTGAAACCAGCGGGCCAGCAACTGGAAGCCGCAGGCAGTTTCAAACTTGCAAACAGCAAGATTGTGGCCTTGGTATCCGTCCCGGGCAAAGCACCGGCAACCGTTCGCTTCGTGTTGAAGTAGAAAGTGAGCGTGCTTCAGGAGGCTTAGAAAGCCAAAATGGCAACAAGCCGATGATTTTGGGTCGTGCTTCCCGAATGGCGGATTTTCGTTGTGTGGTCTCATTCAGTGAGGTTGAGCTATTGCCAGCCAACAAAAAGGAGTGCTGTTTATTGCGGTCGCTCAAGTGGGAGAGATAAATGACAGTGCAGGCCGATCTGCCGTCCATTGGGGCTGAGCGACAGTTATCTGGCACATTGCTGCCCGACATGGAGCGCAGGCCAACGGCAGCATTGGCCGAACTGCTGACAGATGACTGGTTCAGGTGAGTGGCGGGTTGGGGATTAGAAACCCGCCGTAACCCATGAAAAAATCATCAGACCATTGAGGAAACACAGAAGCCGCAGGTCTTGACTTGATCTGACACGGATATATCAACTACAGACCTCTACAATTTAATTCAGTCCTTCCGCAACATCATCTCTTGGTAAGGATTTCTCTTTTCGCCACAAAGAACATCGGCAACCGTATTTTCTGGAATGGCGTAATCGTTGATTTCATCTTGTCCGTCGTTTTCCTGGTAAATGGCTAATGGTCCAGTTTCTGGGATAAACCCCAGACGGTCTGCTTCTGTTTGGGTGGCGTATTCCTGTTCAAGGTTAGCTTGCTGATCAAGCGACTCGTCAATCGTCGATATTGCCGTCTCGTTGATAGCATTCACGCTTGCTGTTGATTGGCTTGAGTTATCCCAGTACTCATCCATATTGGGCAATTCGGGTGTGGTTGGCGATGTATCAATCCAATGTGCCGGTTTGCTTTCTGCTCTGGTCTTGTAGGCAAGAATCGGGGCGGTCAGAATGTAAGCGGGGTTCTGCTTGGCGAATAGCGCCAGATAGGTAATGGTCATGGTCGCTTCATTGGCTCCCAGTAAATTGAATTCGTTGGCTCCCATGACTTTTTCCTGGTGGTGCTGCTCGTCGGTAGATGTGGATTTCCCGCCGTCGCTATGGCTTACGCTGCGATGGAGCTTGGCTATCGTTTTTTCGCCCAGCAGGTCAGAAAATTTGTTGGCAGTGAAGCCGTCATTCACACCAAGAATGAAGATGCTGCCCGTATTTGATGTAATGAAATCAACGAACTCCTGCCCGCTAACTTTCACGATTTGGGCCAAATCCTGCATTGCCAAACTGATACTGATCCCCCTTGATCGGTATAAGGACAAGGCTGGCGCGGTGAAGGCTTCAATATTTCCGTAGGACTGAAATTCATCAATCAGAATATGGAATCTGCGTGTTCGGCTATCGGTCAGATCACCCAGAATCACCGTGTTGGCAAAGTAGAGTAGCCCCTTGATCAGCCCTTCAGTTAGGGTGGGGAAACTCTCGGATGGTTTGAGAATGAGCACCTTTCGCTTCGGATTTTCGTCCATGATCCAAGAGCGGATTGATAACCGTTTTGTGCCTTCAGCCAAGTCCCATTCACGGGCATGAAGAACTACGGCAGCGCAAAGATTTTTCCACCCATCCATAAATGCCGGTTTCATCAGCGAGGCTTTTTCATTGCCGTTAATGAATGGAAAAATCATCTCGTTCTGCTCGTCAATCGGCTGCTTGACGAAATGTGCAAAGTCTTTCCAGCACCAACCAGTTTTCACCTTGTTGAGATACAGGCAAACACCTTTGAAATAGGTCGCCTTCTTTTGGCGGATCGTTTCGTTGTGCGTGTCCAGTAGGTCGGTACTCATGTCCTTGACGATGTAATTCAGGTAAGCAGATGACTGCAAAGCCTTGGCGGTCGCCTGACGAATCGGAATTTTGGTGTCGTAGCAGTCGTAGATTCGGCCAAGCTGAATAATGTCAGCAGCGTAGGTGCCCAGATTGAACATGACGCTCGCTAGGGTTTCACCGGCAGAGTTCAAGACTTGTCGGGCTTCTGGGTAGTGCTCGCCAATAATGATGGCTAACTCTCCACCTGATTTGCCCAGCAAGTGAGCCAACATTCCATAATTCCACGCTCTTGGTGCCAAGACCTGCAATACCTTGGTTGCCCCTGTGCAAACAGAAACGGCTGCAAGTGACCAAATCGGATTTTTGTCTTCCACAGGAATCTTGCCTCGCCAGAAGGCATTCGCTACCAAAGGGTTTCGTAAGTCTTCAGCAATAGCCCAGCAAACCCCGCCTTCATCTTGAGGTGCAACCTTGTGGACGTGGGAGGCGTGGAAATATGCGTTGTAATCTCCCTTCGGGGTATCGGCGATCATCAGCTTGATTGCCTCGCCGTTGCGAATTCGTTGATAGACCTGAGCGATCTCAAAATAGATGAGCTGGGTCTTGCCCCGTCCAGTTCCACCAATATAGAGCGAGTGCGAACGACGAAGGCTTTCCGGTTTCTCAATGAAAGAGCCTGGTTTTAGGTGCTGGGAGGTGTAGTGCTGTGGCTTGGTCGGATCAAACCCCTTGTCGGAAGCGATAACCAAACCCGAACCCTTGCCGTTGCGGGACAGGAAATTGAATTCCCGCTTTAATGAGATGTAGGCAGCTTTGCCTTGCAGCAATTCCTTGCCCTTGATATGGCGGACACCCCCTACCGGTTTTAACGATTTCCAGAAAACCCAGCTACCACAGGCTACGCCGGCAAACATCGCCACCAGCCAACGATAGACAAGGTAATCGCCCAGGCCGGTCTGGTTCAGATGGTTTAGATAAGCGTGATAGTAATGAAAACCATCCCCCTGAAAGAGCTTGGAAATGAGTCCAGCAAGGAATTGCCAGAACGCTTGCACATGAAAAATTGGTGGTCGCTCGCTGGGCGGCACGGGAAAGAAGGGATAGTTAGGTAATCCCCCCGGAAATTAGCGGTGGTTACAAGTAGAATTTTCTCCAAAGCAGCCCGAGGAAGTTTTACATGAAGACATCACGCTTTTCAGACAGCCAGATCATTGCCGTGCTCAAGCAAGCAGAGGGCGGCAGCTCGGTCCCTGAGCTCTGCCGGGAGCACGGCATCAGCTCCGCCACGTTTTACAAATGGCGCAGCAAATTCGGCGGCATGGACGCCTCGCTAATGGCCCGGCTCAAGGAACTCGAAGACGAGAACCGGCGGCTCAAGAAGATGTATGCCGAGGAGCGCCTGAAGGCCGAGATCGTCCAGGAGGCCCTACAAAAAAAGTGGTAAAGCCATCTTGCCGACGCGAGATGGCGCAACGAACCGTAGGGCAAGGGGTCAGCATCCGGCTGGCCTGCCTGGCATTTGGCATCAGCCAGACCTGCTACCGCTACCAGGGAAAGCAGTCAGCAGAGAATGTCGAAATCGCCGACCACCTTGTCCGCCTGACCCACAATCAGCGCAACTGGGGGTTCGGGTTGTGCTTTCTGTACCTACGCAACGTAAAGGGCTACCGATGGAACCACAAACGGGTATATCGCATTTACCGCGAACTCGAACTGAACCTGCGGATCAAGCCGAGAAAGCGGATTGTCCGGGAGAAGTCGGAACCTCTGGCGGTGCCGGAAACCATCAACCAGTGCTGGTCCATGGATTTCATGCATGACCAACTTTCCGATGGCCGGAGCTACCGCTTGTTCAATGTTATCGACGATTTCAACCGAGAGGCCCTGGCCATCGACATCGACCTGTCGTTACCGTCAGAGCGCGTGGTACGGGCACTGGATCAGATCATCGAGTGGCGCGGCAAGCCGCAGGTCATTCGCAGCGACAACGGCCCGGAATACATCAGCGGAACCTTTATCGCCTGGGCGGAACGTCGAGGTATCCGGCTCGAGCACATCCAGCCCGGCAACCCGCAGCAGAACGCCTACATCGAACGCTACAACCGGACGGTACGCTACGACTGGCTCAGCCATTACCTGTTCGAGTCGATTGAGGAGGTGCAAAACTATGCCACCGACTGGATGTGGATCTACAATCACGAACGCCCCAATATGGCGCTCGGCGGCATTACACCGAAACAGAAGTCAGCTCTTTTAACCGACTCTACTTCTGACCGCCGCTAAAAATGGGGGGATTACCAGTCGAGTCAGAACCTGCTCAAAATCTGCGAGACTCGGGTAGGTCCACATTGAAACTCACAAAAAATACGGATGGATTCAGCCCCAACAGCATTTTTTGGTTCATTCCGCCTTGGCTGACCCTTCGTTCGAGAGATCGTAAACAGATGCTCAATGCCAGATGGCAAAGTTTGAGCAGCACCTCATCGCGGGGGAGATTACCAGTCTTCAGGCTTGCAGCAAGCTGCCAGCAGGCTATCCAGTAACCAACGCCTTCGGTACGATTTTCTTTGCCACGCGCCACTTCATGCCTTGAGATGCGGTAGTTTCCTACCAGATAACCATTTATACAAAAATATTACACCCTCGTAGCTGTGCCATTTCAGCAGGATTGACCTCTGGCAGCCGGTAGGGCGCGTAACGCGGTCTTTATTCCCCGCCTCCCCGCCGGAAGCGAAGCCGAATAAAGGGGGTATGGGCAGGATGGCAAAACGCAAAAGCCCCCTTGCCTCGCAGCAGCGTCGGCACAAACCAAGCAAGGGCACACCACCGCACCCTTTTTTGCCGACAGCCCGTGGTCGCACAGCAAGGTCAGCAGGTACACTCCCTGCATGACCGCGCCCGCCATCTCCCCGCCCCTCGCCCCGCCCGCCACCCTTAAAAAGCTGGCCAAACTGGGCATTACCACCGCTGCAGATGTCATCCTGCACCTCCCCTTACGCTACGAAGACGAAACCCACCTCGTGTCCATTGCCGATGCCCAATATGGTCACAGCGTGCAAATCGAAGGCGTGGTGAGCCAAGTCAATGTGCAATACCAGCCCCGCAAACGGCTGATGGTGCAGCTAGAACAAGGCGGTCACAGCATCTGGCTGCGGTTTATCCATTTTTACCCGAGCCAACAAACCACCTGCGCCGTCGGCAACCGGCTGCGCGTGGTGGGCGAGCTGCGCAGCGGGTATTTTGGCGATGAAATGGTGCACCCCAAAATCCGCGAGGTCGAAGCCGGCGAATCCCTGCCCGAAGCCATGACGGCGGTGTACTCCACCCTAAAAGGGCTGTCCCAAGCCGCACTGCGCCGCTTGGTCGAAACCGCCCTCCAAACCGAGCCGCTGACCGAAACCCTCCCTGCCGATTGGCTGACCGAGCTACGTCTCCTGCCCTTTGCCGAAGCGGTACGCACCCTGCACCATCCGCCGCCCGATTGCGCCCTCGCCAGCCTCACCCACCGCACCCACCCCGCTTGGCAGCGGCTTAAATTTGACGAGCTCCTCGCCCAGCAGCTGGCCATGCGCCTGCTTTACCGCCAACGCCGTGCCCACCGTGCCGCGTGTTTGCACGGCACGGGGTCGCTGCGCCACGCCTTTTTAGCCACGCTACCCTTTGCCCTGACCGCCGCCCAAAGCCGCGTCCTCGCAGAAATCGACCATGACCTTGCCCGCACCGAGCCCATGCGCCGCCTGCTGCAAGGCGATGTGGGCAGCGGCAAAACCGTGGTCTCCGCCCTTGCCGCCCTAACCGCGATTGAATCCGGCTACCAAGCCGCGCTGATGGCCCCCACCGAAATCCTCGCCGAGCAGCATTTTCGCAAGCTTTCCGATTGGCTGACCCCGCTGGGGGTGCGCGTGGTGTGGCTGTCTGGCAGCCAAAAAAAGCGGGCACGCGATGCCGCCCAACAGCAATTAGCCAGTGGCGAAGCCCAGTTAGCCATCGGCACCCACGCCCTGTTTCAGGCCGATGTGCATTTTGCGCGGCTGGGCTTGGCGATTGTTGATGAGCAGCACCGCTTTGGGGTCAACCAGCGACTCGCGCTGACCCAAAAAGGCGGTGAACCCCACCAGCTGATGATGAGCGCCACCCCGATTCCCCGCACCTTGGCGATGAGCTATTACGCCGACCTCGACGTGTCGGTGATTGATGCCCTCCCCCCTGGCCGTACGCCGATTCAAACCAAGCTGATTTCGGCGGCGCGGCGGGACGAGGTGATGGCGGCGGTGGCGCGGGCGGTCGAAACCGGTCGCCAAGCCTATTGGGTCTGCCCGCTGATTGAAGAAAGCGAAACGCTGCAACTGCAAACCGCCGTTGATACCCAAATTGAGCTGGCAGAGGCCTTGTCGGGCTTAAACATAGGCTTGGTGCATGGGCGGCTAAAGCCCGAGGAAAAAGCTGCCACCATGCAGGCATTTCAGCAGAATCTGATTCAGGTCTTGGTCGCCACCACGGTGATTGAGGTGGGCGTGGATGTGCCCAATGCCACGCTGATGGTGATTGAACACGCCGAGCGGATGGGCTTGTCGCAACTGCACCAACTGCGGGGACGGGTGGGGCGGGGGGCGGCAGAGAGCCGCTGCGTGCTGCTGTTTGACACGCCGCTGTCTGACTTGGCTAAAGCGCGTTTAAAGGTGATTTACGAAAGCACCGATGGCTTTGAAATTGCCCGTCAAGATTTGCACCTGCGCGGCCCTGGGGAGTTTTTGGGGGCGAAGCAAAGCGGCGTGCCACTGCTGCGCTTTGCCGACCTCGAAGCGGATGCGGCGTGGCTGGACATCGCCCGCGAACGCGCCCCGCAGCTCCTCGAACACCACCCCGAAGCCGCCCAAGCTCACTTGGCACGCTGGCTGGCGGGGCGTGAAGCGTTTTTACGCGGTTAACTCAGCGTAGTACCTGTTCAAAGTCTCAATGGCGCAGGGGTTGCCAAGGCGAAATGCCCTAAAAAACGCCGTTGGGACTGAATCCATCCGCCGTTTTTGGGGCATTTCAACGCAGACGCACCCGAGTTTCGCAGACTTTGAACAGGTTCTAAAGCGAGGACGAAGCCAAGGGCAACCACGCCTGCCGCATCAACGCCACCCCCTGCGCCCCGCACTGCTGGGCGGTCGGCACATCCTCGGCGCACAGCCCCCCCAAGGCATAGACCGGCACACGCGGCGTATCCCCCAAAGCAGCGGCCAGCCCAGCCCAGCCCAATGGCGTGGCTTCGGGGTGGGTGGCGGTGGGGAGTACGCTGCCAAACAGCACATAATCCAGCCCCAGTTTTTCGGCCTGCGCCAGCGCGGCACGGCTATGCACCGAAGCCCCGACCCACGCAAAGTCAGGGCGCACCGTGGCGGCCAGCAAACGCGCCTCGGTTAAATGCACCCCTGCCACCGGTAGCCCCGCCCACAAGGTGGGGTCGTCAGGGTCGGCATTGACCAACACCCGACAGGCCGTGCCTTGGGTATGGGTCAGGATTTTTTGCACAAACTGACGTAGGGCAGCGGGGTTCAGCGGCGGTTCACGCACAATCACCATCGACAGCCCTGCGGCCAACTGGCGGGGCAAAGCCGCCCAGTGTGCGGCCTCACCCAGCACATGGGCACAGGTCAAGGCCAGCACCGGCGGCAGCGACAAAGCCCGAAAAATCGGCGTATTGGCAGGCAGCACGGGGCTCACGGTAATGTGGTCGGGGGACTGCCAAGCGAACTGCTGGCCTTCGTGTGGGTGGGGCTGACCTGTCCACGCGGTCACCCGGAAAAACAACAAATCGACGGTGGCGTGAGGGTAGTCAAAGTGCTGCACCAGCCACGGTTGCGCGGCGGTAACGGCAATACCCAGCTCTTCGTGGAGTTCACGCACCAAGGCGGCGTCGGGCGTTTCGTTGGGCTCAATTTTGCCGCCAGGAAACTCCCAATAGCCGGCATAGGCTTTGCCTTCGGGGCGACTGGCCAAAAAAAAGTCGCCATTAGGGCGCAGCAAGACCCCTGCAACGACTTTTAAATGGGGCTTGGCAGGGGCGGAAACGTCGGGGAGGGGGATGGGGGAGGACATAGCACCTTAACCTTAATAAGCAGGGCAATACAGCAACACAGGGGCAGCCCCCAAACGTAAAAAACCCCGCGTTGGCGGGGTTTTTTATCATGCTCAGAGGCAAAGATTCAGAAGCTGTTTACGGTCTAGCGAACCTAGGGTCACCCGAGTCTCGCAGAACGAAAACAAGTTCTTAGGCAGCGATTGCCTTAATCTTGGCGGACAGACGGCTCTTATGACGCGCTGCTTTGTTCTTGTGCACAATTTTTTTGTCTGCGATACGGTCAATCACGCTCACCGATGCCTTGAAGGCTTCTTGTGCAGCGGCTTTGTCGCCCACTTGAACGGCCTTCAATACTTTTTTAACGGCTGTGCGGAATTGGGTACGAAGGCTAGCGTTATGCTCGCGAGCTACGACAGCTTGACGAGCGCGCTTGCGTGCTTGTGCGCTATTTGCCATGGGTGATTCTCCTGAATGGGGGGGTGCATATTTTGAAGCGCACGATTTTACTGGCCGAGCGCGGGGTTGGCAACAACAAATGTCTTAACCCCAAATCCTACCACAACATGCTCTGGTAAACTCCGCTTCTTTACTCCCGTGGGCGCATGGCCTCATGAATCTGCTAAAAACCCTCGCCACCGTCAGTAGCATGACTATGGTGTCGCGCTTGCTGGGCTTTGTCCGCGATGCCTTGGTGGCGCGTACCTTTGGCGCAGGCTTTGCCACCGATGCGTTTTTTGTCGCGTTTAAGCTCCCCAACCTGTTGCGCCGCGTGTTTGCCGAAGGCGCGTTCTCACAAGCCTTTGTGCCGGTGCTGGCCGAATACAAAGAAAAGCACGGCGAAGAGGCCACCCGAGCCCTGTTGGCCAATGTTACCGGTGTGTTGATGCTGGCATTGGCCGTGGTGACGATAGTGGGGATGCTGGCCGCGCCGTGGGTGATTTACCTTTCCGCGCCAGGCTTTGCCGCCACAGCCGATAAATTCAGCCTGACCGTCGATTTGCTGCGCGTGACCTTCCCCTATATTTTGCTGATTTCGCTGGCTTCGCTGGCCAGCAGTGTGCTGAATACATGGCGGCAATTTTCGATTCCGGCACTCACCCCCACGCTGCTCAACGTCAGCTTTATTTTGTTTGCCACGGTACTCGCCCCTTACTTTGACCCGCCGGTGATGGCTTTGGCGTGGGCGGTGTGCGTGGGCGGCGTGTTGCAGTTGGCGTTTCAATTGCCGTATCTCGCCAAAATCAAAATGCTGCCGTGGCCTCGATTCAGCTTGGCGGATAGCGGGGTGCGGCGGATTTTGCGCAATATGGGACCGGCGATTTTTGGCGTGTCGATTGGACAAATCTCGCTGGTGATTAACACCATTTTTGCTTCGTTTTTAGTCTCGGGCAGTGTGTCGTGGATGTATTACGCCGACCGGCTGATGGAATTCCCCACCGGCGTATTGGGGGTGGCACTGGGCACGATTTTGCTGCCCTCGCTCTCTCGCCATGCGGCCACCGCCGCCGACTCCGAGTTTTCCGCGCTGCTGGACTGGGGCATCCGCCTGTCGCTGCTCCTCGCGCTGCCCTCTGCCGTGGGGCTGGCTGTGCTGTCCGAGCCACTGATTGCCACGCTGTTTGGCTACGGCAAATTTAACGCGCACGATATTGCCATGACCCAACAAGCCCTCGTGGCCTACGCCATTGGGCTGGTCGGGCTGATTTTGGTCAAGGTACTCGCCCCAGGGTTTTATGCCCGCCAAAACATCAAAACACCAGTCAAAATCGCCCTGTTCACCTTGCTGATGACCCAGCTGATGAACCTTGCCCTGATTACCCCCCTGCGCCATGCCGGTCTGGCCTTGGCTATCGGCTTAGGCGCGTGTCTCAATGCTGGCTTGCTGTGGTTTCAGCTCCGCCGTCAGGGCATTTACCATCCCCAAGCCGGCTGGGGACGCTTTGCCGCCAAGTTGTTTGTCGCTGTCGGGGTGATGGGGGCGACTTTACTGGCCTTGTTATCCCACTTGCCGGTGGATTGGACGGGGGCGGCGTGGCAACGAGCGGCGTGGCTCTCTGGCTTGGTCAGCGTGGGCATCGCCGTCTATTTTGGCGCACTATTTGCCCTAGGCTTTAGACTGCAAGACTTCCGCCGGCGGACTTAACACTTATGCACCCAAGCACTCCCCTGCCCCATCCCAGTGATGACACCGATACCCTCGGTGTTGAAGGGCTGCCGCTGGCGGCTTCTGAGCTACTACTCGGGCGACTCTATGCCTTGATTGACGATGCCCCCAATCCAACCATGCGACTACTGGCCGACAACCTGCCTGAAGGCGTGCCGAACCGTCCGCTTATCGTCGCCTCGTCGCACGCCCCGACCGACTGGCTCGACACCAGTGCCCTACGCCTGCGCCAAGCAGACGGCACGCTGCTGGTGCTGCCCACGGCACGCTGGTTGCCTGCCAATATCTCCGCCAGCCGCGCCCGCAAACTCCTTGGCGAAATCGAATCCCAACACTACCGCGCCTTTGGTCGCCACCGCGAAGGCGTGGTGGTCATTGCACCCGCCAATGCCTTGCTAGACCGGCACAACAATGCCGCCACGGAAGAAAGCCTAGAAGCCCTGCGCTACTGGGCACGGGACAAAGGTCATGCCCTGCTGCTGATTTTTTCCTTCGAAGCAGACATCCATACACGGCTTAATTTCCATGCAGATAGCTTGGCGGGCTTGGCTTCGCTGCTGCCGGGACCTAGCGGGGCGATTTTTGACCTCCACCATTGGCTGTCTAGCGAAGGGATTGCGGGTGCGGAGGCGCGTCAGCTCATTGTGCCGCGCCGAGGCAAAATTATCGCCCAAAGCAAAAAAACGGCGGCTGTAGCAATGGGCGACTTGGATGACTTTGGGCGGGTATTGGTACTGTCCGGCTGCGAAACAGGACTAGGCTATTTGCCGCCACTCTGGGAAATGTTTACCACTTTTGAAGACCTGCACCACACCTGTAGCGGGGCACGCACCGCCACCATCGCGCTGCCTTTTCAGATGGATATCGGGGCAAAGGTGCTGACCGAACAAATCACCCAACTACGCCAAAGCTATGGCGATGCTCTCAAAATCGTGGTGCGTGAAATTGGGCGGCAATTACGCGGCAGCGAAGAACGAGCCTTGCTGATGGCGGGGGCGAATTTGGTCGTGCCGGCCAACGTCGGGGCTTCGCGGTTTTTGGGCATGGTGCGCGGGTTTCAGCATACGCTGTGCCGGACTTTTGAATTGCAGCCCACCGCCACCCACACGACCGACCACCCCGAAGCCAAAGGCTATCTGCCGCTCAGCCAGTTTATCGAGGAGGTCGAATCCGCCTTGATGCGCGGCGAAGCCTTGGCGATTGATAGCCAACTGATTGCCCTGACCCCCGACATTGGGCTGACGGTGCTTGAGGCGATTCATCTTTGCCAATTTAACCGTGCAGGGGATATGTGTACCACCGATGGCAAACAGGTGTGGGTCTTTTTGTTTGCCTGCTGGGAAAACGACACCCAAACCGCACTCGACCGCTTGTTTAGCTTGCCAATTAGTAGCTTATTTTCGGGCGAAACCCGTCTGCCCGACCTGCGCAGCATCCGCGAAGCCCTGCAAAAACTATATCGCCACGCCGACAAAGCCCCTGATTTGCGGGCAGCCTTGGCCGCCGCCACCCCCGAAGAAGGAGGGGGAGGACTGACCCTGACTCCACACAAAACCCACACCACGCGCTTTGTCGCCATCCCTGCCACCCGCCACCCCTTGCCGCTGAAAGTAAGCCAATGAGCTTACCCCCCACACCTACCCCACCCTCCTCTGTGCCTTTGCGTGTTGGCATGGGGTATTGGGGGGTGTATTTCATCCTCAAGGGGATGCTCTATGCCCAAGGGTCGATTAATTTCCACCCGCTCGAAAACCTCGCCTTTGCCTTGGCCTTGCTGATTCCAGTGCGCGGCCTAGTGCCGGTGATTATTCGCCAAGCAGCGGCAGGGCTGGCGGGGCTGGGGCTGCTGTATTACGACTCATGGCTGCCACCGTTTGCCCAGCTTCAAGCCAACCTCAGCGCGGTCAGTGGTTTTTCGCTGACATACCTGCTGGAGCTGGCAGGGCGGGTGCTGGATTGGCACAGTGTGGCCGTCGCCGTGGTGGTGTTTTCCACCTACCGCTGGGTGGCCAGCTATCTGCGGCTTGGAGCTTTTATTGTGATTGGGCTGTTTGGGCTGTGGCTGGTGCCGCTGCTGCCGTGGGAGCTGGGTTCGACCGCTGCAGCAACCGCCCCGACCGCCAACGCCAATAGTCCGCGCAAAAATGCCGACCCGACCAATCCCGAGCAGCAGCTCACGGCCTTTTTTGCCAGCGAAGCCCAGCGTAAAGTGCGCTTTGAGCCGCTGACCGACACCGCTCAGCCTTTTGATATTTTGATGCTGCATCTGTGCTCGTTGGCGTGGGATGACCTGAAAAAGGTCAATCTGGCCGACCATCCGGTGCTGTCTCGACTGGATATGGTGTTTACCCAGTTCAACACTGCGACCAGTTATAGCGGCCCTGCGGTGCTGCGCGTCCTGCGCTCCAATTGCGGCCAGCAACCTCACGCCGCCTTGTATGGCCCTGCCGCCGATGGCTGTTTTTTGTTTAGCGGGCTCAAGCGGGTGGGCTTTGAAAACACGGTGCTGCTCAACCACGACGGGGAGTTTGAGCACTTCTTGAGCCAAGTCCAATCCGACCCTGCGCTGGCCATGCCGATTCAGTCTCTTGCCGGTCTGCCCGCGCCTTTGCGGTCGTTTGATGGCTCGCCCATCTATTCGGACGAAGCGGTGTTAGGGCGGTGGCTAACCCAGCGGGCGGCCAATCCGGCACGGCGGGTGGCCAGCTATTACAACTCGATTTCGCTGCATGACGGCAACCGTCTGGCCACCGGCAATACGCCGTCTAATCTGGATGAAAGCTACCGCCTACGCGCCAAGAGCCTGCTGGATCAGCTTGATCGGTTTTTTGACCTCGCCGAAAAATCAGGGCGACGCATGGTGGTGGTCTTGGTGTCGGAGCATGGCGCGGCCTTGCGCGGCGGCAAAATGCAGTTTTCAGGGCTGCGGGACATCCCCACCCCCGCCATCACCCACGTCCCCGCTGCCATCAAGGTAATAGGCAGTGGCTTTACCCCGATGGAGCCGATTAAAGTCGCCCACCCCACCAGCTATCTGGCACTGTCACATGTGCTGTCCAACATGCTGAAAGACTCGCCATTTGGCGGCAAAAGCGACCTGCGCCCGTATCTGGTCAATCTGCCGACCACCCAGCCGCAGGTGGCTGAAACCGATAATTTTGTGCTACTCAACACCGAGCAACAAGCATGGATGCGCCCTGCGAAGGGGGTGGCGTGGCAGGCCTTTCAGCCTTGAGAGCCGGTTCGCACCGCACGCGTCATTCCCGCAAAAGCGGGAATCTAGGCCGCACCGACCGGCGCAACGTGTGCCTTTTGTTGGGCTGTGGCCAAAGCTGGATTCCCGCCTACGCGGGAATGACGGAGGGGGGAGGCTGATGGCGCGATGGCCTAACCTTGGGCGAGCATAGCAGCGGCGGAAATGCCTCCCGCACCACGGCTGGCTGCCGGGCGGGTGCGGATTTTTTTGTTTGGCTGTCTTGCCTTCCAGCGTGGGCTGTAGTTTGCGCAGCACCATGCGCTCCTGCGCTTCGAATACCTCACTGGCCTGCGCCGTGCCAGCACCGTCACGAGCCTGCGTCAGTTGCATCGTGCGCACAGCCACTTGCGCCACATGGGCGCTGCGCTTGCCCAGCCACCGATACAGGGTGGTGTCTGTGCCCGCCAGCACCCTGTCGTGACAGGCGCGGGTGAGCAAGTGTGTGCGCTCGTCGGGCAAGCGAGCCCACTCCTCGTAGATGTCGCTCTCTCGGTCGGCCACGATGGTGACGATTCGCGCCTGGCTGAGCACCTTCTGACCCGCCTGAGCGCTTGGTAGTTCAGCTCCGTGGTGTCTTGGATGGCCAGTACATGACGCCCGGCCGCAGCATGGGCGGTGCGAGCATAAGCACCGGCCAAAATCTTCTCGGGAGTCACTTTGGCATTGGCCAAAAAACGACCAAACTGAACCTCTGCTGCCCGCCGCCCACCGAGTTGGCGCAGGCATACTTGCTGCTGCTCGAGCATGCGGTCAAATAGCTTTTGCGCCGTTTTTTTAAGCGTGCATCACCAAACTCCCCCCTCTCCTCGCCTCGCCGCTCAACGCGTCCCATCATCCAATCCTCCTTTTGATTTGACCGCAGAGATCATAACAAAATGTGTGCATAGATTAGCTTCGGAAGGAGGGGAGTAAAAGCCAAACCCCATGCAGCGGGGCGGGCGACCAGTGGCGGGGCATCACGACTAAGCCCCGCTGCCACCAGTCGTGGCGGGGACTCACCGCCAAACCCTCACCGCCCCAACAGCAGCTCCAACACCACCTTGCTGCCCATATACGACAGCAGCAAAAAGCCAAAGCCGGTCAACGTCCAGCGTATCGCCAGCCGCCCCCGCCAGCCGTGGCGGACACGTCCCCACAGCAGACCGGCAAAAATGCCCCATGCCGCCAGCGAGAACACCGTTTTGTGCGAGAAGGTAAAGGGCTTGCCAAACAGGTGCTCGGAAAAGAACGCCCCCGAGAATACGGTTAAGGTCAGCAAGACAAAGCCCACGCCCAGCACCTGAAACAGCAGTTTTTCTAGCGAGAGCAGGGGGGGCAGTTGGCGAATAATCGGGGAGAAACGCTTGGCGTGCAGGGCGTGGTCGAGTACCGCCATCAGCATGGCGAGGGTGGCAGCCACCAGCAGCAGGCTATATGCCGCCAGCGATACGCCGATGTGCAGCAGCACGGTGGGTTGCTGCAAGTTATACAGCGTGTGCGCTGGGGGGAGCAGCCAGGCCGCCAACAGCCCAATGACCGCCATCGGCATCAAAAACGCCTGTAAGCCTTCTAGCGAGTAGAAGAAACTTGCCGTCCAGTACATCAACACCGTCAGCCACATCACCATCGACAGCGCGTGCCCCACGCCAAACGACAGCAAGCCGTTTTCGCTCTGGGCGATTAACGACACAAAATGCCCCGCCAAGGCCAGCCCGATAAGGGCGTGTTCGTTACGGACGCAACGGGGTATCACCGGCTTGCCGCGTGCATGGGCAATAAAATGCCAAGACAAACTGAGGTAGGCGGCAACGGCGAGCCAAAGGGCAAGGGTGGCAATTGGCAAAGTCATGGGGTGGCTATCGAGGGGGAGGGGAGGCGGGTGGGGGGCAGTGTTATTTCTACGCGGGCTGCCCTCCATCGTGCCTCGGGGTCAACGCGTATCGGAAAAGGCGAGTTTTACACGCATTCTGCTAAAATAACGCCTTTCTCGAAGCATACACCAATCCGTTTAAACGCTGCCATTTCGCCCACGCCTTCGCGTGCCGCCCAGCCGCGTAAAACGGATAAGCAAGGCGGAGCAGCCAACAACTATGATGGACAACCTTACCTCGCGCCTTTCTGGCGTGATTAAAACGCTGCGCGGCCATGCGCGGCTGACCGAAGACAATATCAAAGATGCCATGCGCGAAGTGCGGATGGCCTTGCTCGAAGCCGACGTGGCCTTGCCCGTGGTCAAAGCTTTTGTGAACCAAGTCAAAGAGCGTGCAGCGGGTCAAGACGTGGTGGGCAGCTTAACCCCAGGGCAAGCCGTGGTCGGGGTGGTCAACGAAGAGCTGATTAAGCTGATGGGTGAAAAAAACGACGCGCTGAATCTCGCCGCCGTCCCGCCCGCGATTGTGCTGATGGCCGGTTTGCAAGGGGCGGGTAAAACCACCACAGCGGGTAAGCTCGCCAAGCTGCTGAAAGAAACCCAAAAGAAGAAAATCCTGCTGGTCTCGTGCGACGTTTACCGTCCCGCCGCGATTGACCAGCTGCAAACCCTCGCCACTCAAGTAGACGTGGATTGGTTTCCGTCTGACCCCAGCCAAAAGCCGGTTGAGATTGCCCGTGCCGCGCTCGACCACGCCAAGCGGCATTTTCACGATGTGCTGATTGTCGATACTGCGGGTCGTTTGGCGATTGACGAAGCCATGATGGCGGAAATCAAAGCCCTGCACGCCGCCTTAAATCCCATCGAAACCCTGTTTGTGGTGGATGCCATGCAGGGGCAAGACGCGGTCAATACCGCCCAAGCCTTTAACGAAGCCCTGCCCCTTACCGGCGTGATTCTGACCAAGCTGGACGGGGATTCTCGCGGCGGGGCAGCGTTGTCGGTGCGCCATGTCACCGGCAAGCCGATTAAGTTTATCGGCGTGGGTGAAAAACTCACCGGCCTAGAGCCGTTCCACCCCGAGCGGATGGCAAGCCGTATTTTGGGCATGGGCGATGTGCTGTCGTTGATTGAAGATGTGCAAAAAGGCATCGACCAAGACGAAGCCGTCAAAATGGCCAAAAAGCTCAAGGCGGGCAAAGGTTTTGACCTCGAAGACTTTAAATCCCAAATTCAGCAGATGAAAAAAATGGGCGGCATGGCCAGCCTGATGGAAAAAATGCCAGGGCAAATCGGGCAGATGGCCAAAGGGATTGAAGGGGCGCAGGCCGATAAATCGGTGGCGCGGATTGAGGGCATTATCAATTCCATGACCCCCGAAGAACGCCGCAAGCCGGAGCTGCTCAAAGCCAGCCGCAAACGGCGGATTGCCACAGGGTCGGGCGTGTCGGTGCAAGAGGTCAACCGCCTACTCAAGCAATTTGAAGAAACCCAAAAGATGATGAAGCAATTTAGCAAGGGCGGTATGGCCAAGCTGATGCGGGGCATGAAGGGCATGATGCCCGGCATGTAATCCCCTTTGGTGCAGTCTATGCCCCCCTTTTTTCTGTTCTGTTTGTTCGCTTTTTTAGGATGCCTATTGTGATGAGTCTCAACGTTCTGACCGCTTTGTCCCCTTTGGATGGCCGCTATGCAGGGCAAGCCGAAACCTTGCGCCCCGTGTTCTCCGAATACGGCCTGATGAAAGCCCGTATCAAGGTCGAGCTGGAATGGCTCAAGACCTTGGCTGCCGAAGTCGGCATTCCCGAAGTCGCGCCGTTCTCCGAAGCCACCTTGGCCGAGATTGATGCCGTGATTGCAGGGTTCTCGGTCGAAAACGCCGAAGCCGTCAAAGCCATTGAAGCCCGCACCAACCACGACGTAAAAGCCATCGAATACTGGCTCAAAGAGACCTTCTCCAACAACGTCGAAATCATGGCTGCCAGTGAGTTCATCCACTTTGCCTGCACCAGCGAAGACATCAACAACCTGTCCCACGCCTTGATGCTCAAAGCCGCGCGGGACGACGTGTTGCTGCCTAAGCTCAACGACGTATTGGCGCGTTTGGTCGAACTCGCCCATCAATACGCCGATGTGCCGATGATGAGCCGCACCCACGGCCAACCCGCCACCCCCACCACGCTGGGCAAAGAAATCGCCAACGTGGCTTACCGTGTGCAACGCCAAATCACCCAAATCGTCGCACAGCCGATGTTGGGCAAAATCAACGGTGCGGTGGGTAACTTTAACGCCCACTTGGTGGCTTACCCCGATGTGGCGTGGGAAGGCTTGGGCAAGCGGTTTGTCGAAGGGCTGGACCTGACGTGGAACCCCTACACCATCCAAATCGAACCGCACGACTACATGGCCGAATTGTTCCAAGCCATGATGCGCGTTAACACCATCTTGATTGACCTCGACCGTGACGTATGGGGCTATATCTCGCTGGGCTACTTCAAGCAACGCCTGAAAGAAGGCGAAGTCGGCAGCTCCACCATGCCGCACAAGGTCAATCCTATCGACTTTGAAAACTCCGAAGGCAATTTGGGCATGGCCAACGCTATCTTGGCGCACTTGGCCGAGAAGCTCCCGCTGAGCCGCTGGCAGCGTGACCTGACCGACTCCACCGTGCTGCGGAATATGGGTGTGGGCTTTGGCTACACCCAACTGGGCTTGACCGCCCTGCTGCGGGGCTTGGGCAAACTGGAAATCAACCCTGCTGCCTTGGCTGCTGATTTGGATGCAACGTGGGAACTGCTGGCCGAGCCGATTCAAACCGTGATGCGCCGCTATGGCATCGAAAAGCCTTACGAACAGCTCAAAGACCTGACCCGTGGCAAAGCCGGCATTACCCGCGAAACGCTGGCGGTGTTTATCGCCAAGCTGGCGATTCCCGCTGCAGAAAAAGACCGCCTGTTGGCGCTCACCCCTGCCAGCTACATCGGCAAGGCGGCTGAATTGGCCAAGCGGATTTAAGGCATGAAGCTCTCGGTGCTGGGTGCAGGGGCATGGGGAACGGCACTGGCGTTGGCGTTTGCCCGCCAGCACGCGGTGACGCTGTGGACACGGGATGCCGCCCACGCCGCCCAAATGGTGGCAGCGCGGTGCAATACCCGCTATCTGCCGGACTGCCCTTTGCCTGCCAACCTCGCCATCACAGCAGACTTTGACCACGCGGCGCAGGCCGATTTGGTGTTGGTGGTCACGCCGATTGCGGGTTTGCGCCCGACCTTGGCACGGCTGGCAGCAGTTGGGTCGCCGCCGGTGGTGTGGGCGTGCAAGGGCTTTGAGGCCGAGACCGGTGCCTTGCCCCATCAGGTTGCCGCCGAAACCCTGCCCGACAGCGTGCCGCGTGGTGTGCTGTCAGGCCCCAGCTTTGCGCGGGAAGTCGCGCTGGGCTTGCCCACCGCTGTGGTGCTGGCAGCCACCGATGCCGCTTTTGCCGAGCGCGTGGCACTGGCTTTGCACGCCCCGCATTTTCGGGTGTATGCCAACGCGGATTTGGTTGGGGTGGAAGTGGGCGGGGCGGTTAAAAACGTGATGGCGATTGCCGCAGGGGTGGCCGATGGCTTGGGCTTTGGGCACAACGCCCGTGCTGCCTTGGTGACGCGCGGCTTGGCAGAAATCACCCGTTTGGCCGTGGCTTTGGGGGGGCAAGCCCCCACCTTGACCGGTTTGGCGGGCTTGGGGGATTTGATGCTGACCTGCACCGGTGATTTGTCGCGTAACCGCAAGGTGGGGTTGCTGCTGGCAGAAGGGCGACCGCTGCCGGCAATTTTAGCCACCTTGGGGCATGTGGCCGAAGGCGTGCCCACCACCCGTGAAACCCTGCGGCGGGCGCGGTTGGCACAGGTGGATATGCCGATTGCTGAGGGGGTCTATGTCATGTTGTTTGACCAGCAATCCCCCGCCGAAGTGGTGCGCACCCTGCTAGAGCGTGAACCGAAAACCGAGCATGGGGCGCGGCTACGGGGGGCTTAGTGGGCGGCGGGTTGGTTGGCGCAGCCGGAAATCATCGCCTTGAGGGCAGGTGGCTGGATCAGTTGAATGTGTTTGTGTTCGACGGTAATCCAGCCATTGGCCTGAAAGCGGGACAGGGTGCGGCTGACGGTTTCGAGTTTTAGCCCCAAGAACGAGCCGATTTCTTCGCGGCTCATCCGCAAAATAAAGTCATTGGCCGCAAAGCCGCGTGTGGAAAAACGCTGGGACAAATTGAGCAAAAAAGCCGCCAGTCGTTCGTCGGCTTTCATATTGCCCAGCAGCAACATCACCGATTGGTCGCGGACAATTTCGCGGCTCATCAGCCGAAAAAAGTGGTGCTGCAAGCTGGGGATGTCCCGCCCGAGGCTTTCCATCCGCGAGAACGGCAGCTCGCAGACTTCGCTGTCTTCTAGGGCAAGGGCGTTGCAGCCGTGGGCATTGGCGGCGATGCCATCCAGACCAAGCAGCTCGCCCGACATGTGAAAGCCGGTGACTTGCTCGCGCCCATCGTGGCTACCCACACAGGTTTTAAAAAAGCCGGTTCGTACGGCAAATACAGATTTAAAAGTTTCACCAGAGCGAAACAAGGCTTCGCCCCGTTTTAACCGTCTGGATTGGCGAATCACGGCATCAAGCTGCGTCATTTCTTCACGGGAAAGTTCCACAGGCAGGCAAAGCTCGCGCAGGCTGCAATTGGAGCAAGAAACCTTGAGGGCATTGGTCGTAGAGTGGGCATTTTCTGTCATAGTGCTTCGCATATTGATTGTAAGGACGACCAGCCAAGGCTAGCTCGTTTGATACACGTCAAACCCTATTTCAACGGATTGCTGCACAGTCTGCAACCCGCCAAAGGATTTTTTCATGATTGCTACCAGTGCGCTGACCGCGCCAACCCAGTGTGAATTTGACCGTGAACTCATTGAAAAGCTGGATGGGTATGGACCGCGCTATACGTCTTATCCGACGGCAGACCGTTTTCATGGCGGCTTTACCGCAGCGGACTACCAACATTGGCTGGCGCAACGTCAAATCGGGGCAAGTACCAAACCTTTGTCATTGTATGTGCATCTCCCCTTTTGTAATACCGTTTGCTATTACTGCGCGTGCAATAAAGTTATTACCAAAGACCGCAGCAAAGCCGACACCTATCTGCACTACCTCCAAAAAGAACTCGCGCTCCACGCCGCAGGGCTAGGCGAAGGCCAGCACGAAGTCGTTCAACTGCACTTTGGCGGCGGCACGCCCACGTTCTTGTCCGATAGCCAAATGACGCGGCTGATGGACAGCATTCGCGAGCACTTTACCTTGGCCGCTGGGGGTGAGTTTTCGATTGAAATTGACCCACGCAAAGTAACGGCAGAAACCGTGCGCCTGCTGGCTTCCGTGGGTTTTAACCGGATGTCGGTTGGGGTGCAAGACTTTGAGCCTGCGGTGCAAGCGGCAGTGAATCGCATCCAAACCGAAGAAGAAACCCGCTTGGTCATCGACACCGCCCGCGCCGCAGGGTTTAAGTCGGTCAGCGTTGATTTGATTTACGGCCTGCCGCTGCAAACGGTAGACAGCGTGATGCGCACGGTGGACAAAGTGTTGGCGATGCGCCCTGACCGGCTGGCGATTTACAACTACGCCCACCTGCCGACCATGTTCATGCCGCAACGCCGGATTATTGAAGCCGACCTGCCCAGTGCCGAGGTCAAGCTGGATATTTTGCAAAGCGTGGTGCAACGCTTAGCCGCTGAAGGCTATGTGTTTATTGGTATGGATCACTTTGCCCTGCCCACCGATGATTTGGCGATTGCGCTGAAACAAGGGCGGTTGCAGCGTAATTTTCAAGGCTACTCTACCCATGCTGACCATGATTTGGTGGCGGTGGGGGTGTCGGCGATTGGCAAGATAGGCCCTAGCTACAGCCAAAACGTCAAAACGCTGGACGAATATTACGCCGCCCTCGACGACAACCATATCCCCATCTTGCGGGGCATGGTGCTGAATGCCGATGATATTTTGCGGCGCAATTTAATTCAGCGGCTGATGTGCCAATTTGCCCTGTCGATGCAGGCGATTGAAGAAGTCCACAGTATCGAGTTTGCCAGCTACTTTGCCGAAGAATTGGCCGACCTCGCCCGCTACGCCGAAGCCGGTATGCTGACCATCGACCAAGAGTGGATAACCGTCACCCCCAAGGGGCGGTTTTTGATTCGCACCATCGCCATGGTGTTTGACCGCTACCTGCGCGAAAAACGCCAGACTTCGGCGCGGTATTCTAAGGTGATTTAGACCCCCCGCCGCCCACAAAAAACCGCCCACTTCTGTTGCAGAAGGGGCGGTTTTTTGTGGGCGGCGGGGTGGGGGTTAAGATGCGTTGAGAATCTGGTTTTTCAGGGTCTGGGTGCGTTGGTGGGTCATGTCGATTTCGCACTGCAGCCGAATCACTTCGCGGTCGTTGTCGCTGGTTTCCAGAGAGGCGGAGGTTGCCCGTAGCTTGCACTCAATGTCGCGTTGCTTGAGCCAGGTTCTTTGCTCGGCCAGCAGCACTTTGCGGAAGTCGGGGCTGGCGGCATTCCACACAATATTGATTTGGTTATTGGCCTCTTTCAGCCCTGCCTTGGCACGCTCTAGCTGCAGGCTGGCCTGTTGGGCTTGCAGGGCCTGTTGCTCTCTTTCCTGCTGCGCTTTTTGGGCTTCTGCGGCTTCTTGTGCTTGGGCTTTCTGGGTGGCAGCGGCATCTAGTTCCGGCTTGACGAGATTGGTGACCAGTAGCTCCGAGACAAAAACGACGACCTTATTGCCCTTTGCCGATTCGACGAAGACTTTTTTGCCATCATCGGTGGGTTGGGCAGCATATTCAATGGTGTGGCTGGCCTTACCCGCTTCAAATTTCAGATCGAGACTGTTGGCGTAATGAGTGAGGTCTTTGTGGCCGATGGCAGCACGCACTTGGTTGGTGGTATCAATCATCTCGGAGGGGAGGGTGGCATTCAGCGTAGCTTCGCAGAAAAGCTTGGTGCTGCTCGGGTCTTTTTTACTGGTGCGGACATCGGTAAAGGCCAAGGTCACTTTGCTGGTCAGGGCACGCGCCTTGGCTGCATCCCATTCAAAGCCGCCTGCACGGATTTCTTTTTTGGTGTGCTCCTCAAGGCTCTCCTCTATCAGGCCTTTGAGGGGAGCCAGCGCGGCGGGGTCGCCGCATGTGAACTCTTTGCTGCTGCAGCCAGACAGGACGATGGCGGCGGAGAGAAGGGTAAGCAGTGTGCGCATTGGTGAAGCGTCCTTATTCTTGGCTTTTGGGATAAAAATCGGTACGGGCTGAACCCATTGCCATGTTACAGCAAAATAGCGATGCCAAAAATGCAATCAGAATGGCGGCTTACCGCCCCTCGCCCCCCTGCCACAGCTCGGGCAGCAAAGCATCGGCTTCGGTGGCGGCGGTGGTGCGGGGGGGGGAGGCGGTGACGATGGGCGTGGACACCGCCGCTGCAGGGGCGGGGCTGGGGCTGGCTTCGGGCGGCGTGACCGGCGCACCGGCGAGGCGTTGGGCGGCGGCATCCCGCCGCTGGAGGAGGTCTTGGCGGTCGGGGGCAAAGCGCACGGCGCGTTCATACAGCAGCAGCGCCGTTGCCGTGTCGCCCTCTGCCTCTAGCTGACGGGCGTAGGCATCGACGGTGCTGGGGTCGTAGGGGTGGAGAAAATAGCTGTCCCGCACTTGCTTGAGCTGCAGTTGGGGATTGGGCGGGGCGGGCGGCGTGTGTTGGCAGGCCGCTAAGCCCCCCAGCAGGAGGGCGAAGGTCAGTTGCAGTTGCATCGTGAGTTTAGCTTTCCTTGAAAACGGGGGGCGGTGTGTGGGAAGGGAAGAGAGGGGCATCTAAGCCCCACGCGTCACCCGATAAAACGCCAAGCTCCCGCGCAAATTAGGCAAAAAGGCAATGCGGCGGGTGCCGTCCATCACCACGCGTTCCACCACCCGAATGCCCTGCTTGGCGCAGAAGCTTTCAAAGTCTTGCAGCATACACAGGTGCAAATTGGGGGTGTTGTACCACGCATAAGGAATGGTCTCCGACACCGGCATATGCCCCTGAAAAATCTGCCAGCGATTTTGCCAGTAACCAAAGTTAGGGAAGCTGACAATGACTTCTCGCCCGACACGCAGCATGTCCAGCATGATTTGCTCCACATGCTTCATGGCTTGAATGGTCTGCGACAGCACCACCACATCAAACGTCTGGTCAGAAAACCCCGCCAGCCCTGCTTCAAGGTCGCCCTGCAGCACATCCACGCCTTTCTCGACGCAGGTAATCACATTGTTGATGTCGATTTCAACGCCGTAGCCGCTCGCACCCTTGCTAATCAGGTGCGCCAATAAGCTGCCATCGCCACAGCCCAAATCCAGCACGCGGGCGTGCGGCGGAATCCATGCCGCAATTTGCTGTAAATCTTTACGCAAGTTCATACCCCGACCTCCTTGGCGACGTTATCCAGATAGGCGTGCATCAGCCTAATATACGGCGCATCGGTCATCAAAAACGCATCGTGGCCGTGGGTGGATTCGATTTCGGCATAGGACACATTGCGCTTGGCATCAATCAGGGCTTTGACGATTTCTTTGGAACGCGCGGGCGAGAATCGCCAGTCGGTGGTAAACGAAGCCACCAAAAAACGGGCGCGGGCGGTGCGGAGCGCGGCAGCTAAATCACCGCCAAAGTCTTTGGCAGGGTCGAAATAGTCCAACGCTTTGGTCATCAGGAGATAGGTATTGGCATCGAAGTAGTCGGAGAACTTATCGCCCTGATAACGTAGGTAGGACTCGATTTCAAATTCCACTTCGTAGCTGTAGCGGTATTCGCCGCTTTTCAGCATCCGCCCAAATTTCGCGCCCATGCCGTCGTCGGACAAATAGGTGATATGCCCCAGCATCCGCGCCAAACGCAATCCACGGCGGGGAATGGCTTGGTGGGCGTAAAAGTCGCCGCCATGAAAATCAGGGTCGGTCAAAATCGCTTGGCGTGCCACATCGTTAAACGCGATGTTTTGGGCGGTGAGCTTGGGGGCGGAGGCAATCACCAAGGCATGGCGCACACGGTCGGGGTAGCTCAGCGTCCATTGCAGGGCTTGCATCCCGCCTAAGCTGCCGCCTATCACCCCTGCCCAGCAGTCTATGCCCAGCCGGTCTGCCAGCCGTGCTTGCGCCGTCACCCAGTCAGGTACCGTGACCACAGGAAAGGTGGAGCCCCACGGCTGGCCTGTTTCGGGGTTAAGCGACACCGGCCCCGTGCTGCCGTGGCAGCCGCCAAGGTTGTTGAGTGCCACCACAAAAAAGCGGTGGGTGTCGATGGGCTTGCCCGGCCCGATCATGGTGTCCCACCAGCCTGGGGCTTTGTCCTCGGCATGGTGAAACCCCGCCGCGTGGTGGTGACCCGAGAGCGCGTGGCAAATCAGCAGGGCGTTGGTGCGGCTGGGGTTGAGCTCGCCATAGGTTTCGTAAACCAAGTCGTAGGCATTGAGCATCGCGCCACTCGCCAGCAGCAGGGGCGTATCAAAGTGGGCGACTTCGGGGCGAACCAGCCCGACGGAGGTAGGGTCGTGCATCATTGCGGCATCATTTCGCGCCAAGCGGAAGCCCGCTGGCTGGTCAAGAAGGAAGGCCGATTATACAAGCGGAACGCGTTTGTGCAGCATAATCCCCCACGGCGAAACGGGGAGGGCGGCGGAAAGCGAGGGGGCTGCTGTGCCCGCCTCGCCTGCCTGCGGTGCCTGTGGTTCGCCGTGCTTATGGGTAGCGTGCCCCATCCCTTTTTACCTCGCCCCGTTTGTCTATTGGAGTGCCCTGTTTTGATTGGTCGCCTGTTAAAGTTTTTTTTGTTGGCGTTTTTTGTGGTGTGGCTGGTGCGGCGGATTTTTTCATCCCAGCAGCAGCGCACCCTTCATGCGTGGGTGGTGACTTTGGCGCAAGCTCTGATTATCAGCGCGGTGCTGTTTGCGGGGCTGTACGCGCTGGGGGTGTCGTTGCGTTGATTTGCGGCCGTTGCACGGGGTTGGGCGGTTATTTTTCTTCGTCGGACGGGATGGTTGCTGGCGAGGCCGCCAAAGCCAGTCGTGACGCGGGAGACAGCATCGCCGGTTTTATCCCCCTCCTTCGGAAGGCTAATCTATGCACACATGTGCAGAGGCTAGGAGCCAGCCCCTGCAGATGAGGGCCAGCTGTAGTAAGCCATTTCTCATCGTGATGGAGCCGGGTTTGGCTTCTGAGGCGTAGCCTTTCCAGCCGCCCAGCCGCGCTATCACCCAGGCCGCTTGGGCTAGGCTGCCGGGCGGGTGCGGATTTTTTTGTTTGGCTGTCTTGCCTTCCAGCGTGGGCTGTAGTTTGCGCAGCACCATGCGCTCCTGCGCTTCGAATACCTCACTGGCCTGCGCCGTGCCAGCACCGTCACGAGCCTGCGTCAGTTGCATCGTGCGCACAGCCACTTGCGCCACATGGGCGCTGCGCTTGCCCAGCCACCGATACAGGGTGGTGTCTGTGCCCGCCAGCACCCTGTCGTGACAGGCGCGGGTGAGCAAGTGTGTGCGCTCGTCGGGCAAGCGAGCCCACTCCTCGTAGATGTCGCTCTCTCGGTCGGCCACGATGGTGACGATTCGCGCCTGGCTGAGCACCTTCTGACCCGCCTGAGCGCTTGGTAGTTCAGCTCCGTGGTGTCTTGGATGGCCAGTACATGACGCCCGGCCGCAGCATGGGCGGTGCGAGCATAAGCACCGGCCAAAATCTTCTCGGGAGTCACTTTGGCATTGGCCAAAAAACGACCAAACTGAACCTCTGCTGCCCGCCGCCCACCGAGTTGGCGCAGGCATACTTGCTGCTGCTCGAGCATGCGGTCAAATAGCTTTTGCGCCGTTTTTTTAAGCGTGCATCACCAAACTCCCCCCTCTCCTCGCCTCGCCGCTCAACGCGTCCCATCATCCAATCCTCCTTTTGATTTGACCGCAGAGATCATAACAAAATGTGTGCATAGATTAGCTTCGGAAGGAGGGGAATAACGGCGGCAATGCTGTCTCCCGCGCAACAGACGGTGGCGGCAACGCCCGCCCCGTCAGCCCAAGCAAAATGCCCCGAAAAAGCAGCGTTGAGAGGGACTCAACCGGTCTATTTCAGGGCATTTCAACGGCCACATCGGTCAGGCTAAAACCCTCCCGACTACTTACCCTTACCCTTCGCCTTCTTAGCAGACACGGGGGATGCGCTTTGAGGCGGTGCCAGCGGGGTGGATGCGCTGCCGTTCAGCTCTTGCAGCAGGGTTTTGACCCGCGCCACCCGCACCCCGACATCCGGCAGTGCCGTCGTCACCCGCAGCTTGTCTTGCCCCGCCAAGGTGTAATTGCGCTTGGTCTGAATCAGCCCAATGATAATCATGGGGTCAATCGGCGGCTGCTTCACAAACTGCAACACAATCCCGTCTTCGCTGGCATCGCACTTCAGAATCCCCAGTGGGCGGCAGGCAAGGCGCAAACGGTGGCTGTCGAGCAAGGTTTTGACCGGCGGCGGCACCAAGCCAAAACGGTCGGTCAGCTCTTCAAACACGTTATCCAATCCGGCTTCGGTCTCGCAGCTGGCAAGACGTTTATACAACACCAGCCGCTCGTGAACATCGGGGCAGTAGTCGTCTGGCAAACGCGCGGGGCTGTGCAAATTGATGTCCGTGGTCACCCCCAGCGGCATCGCCATATCCGGCGACAGCCCTTTGCGCAGCGCGGTCACGGCCTGTTTGAGCATGTCGGTATACAGCGAGAAGCCGACCTCGTGCATTTCGCCGGATTGCCCTTCGCCCAACACCTCCCCCGCCCCGCGAATCTCCAAATCGTGCATGGCCAAGGCAAAGCCACCGCCGAGGTCTTCCATGCTCTGAATCGCGTCGAGCCGTTTTTGGGCATCGCGGCTCAGCCCCTCCCCCGTCAGCAAATAGGCATAGGCCTGATGGTGCGACCGCCCCACCCGTCCCCGCAGCTGGTGCAGTTGCGCCAACCCAAACTTGTCGGCGCGGTGAATCAAAATCGTGTTGGCGTTGGGGATGTCGATACCGGTTTCAATAATGGTAGAGCACAACAGCAGGTTAAACCGCTGCTGGGTAAAGTCGCGCATCACCTGTTCCAGCTCCCGCTCTCTTAGCTGACCATGTGCCACGCCGATGCGGGCTTCGGGCAACAACTCGGCCAGTTTTTCGCGCATGTTCTCGATGGTTTCGACCTCGTTGTAGAGGTAAAACACCTGCCCACCCCGCTTGAGTTCACGCAGGGCGGCTTCCCGAATCACGCCGTTATTGCTCGGACTGACAAAGGTTTTGACCGAGAGGCGGCGGTTGGGCGCGGTGGCAATCACCGAGAAGTCGCGCAAGCCTTCCAAGCTCATGGCCAAGGTGCGGGGAATCGGCGTGGCGGTCAGGGTCAGCACGTCCACATTGGCGCGAAGCTGCTTGAGCAGCTCTTTTTGCCGCACGCCAAAGCGGTGCTCCTCGTCAATCACCACCAAGCCCAGCTGGGCAAATTCCACGTCGGGCTGGGTGAGGCGATGGGTGCCAATCACAATATCCACCGTGCCGTCTTTTAGCCCAGCCAATGCGGCCTTCAGCTCTTTGCTGCTTTTAAACCGTGACAGTTCGGCGATTTTGACCGGCCAATCGGCAAAGCGGTCGGCGAAGCTGTGTCCATGCTGCTCGGCCAAGAGGGTCGTCGGCACCAGCACCGCCACCTGCTTGCCGCCCATCACCGCGACAAAGGCGGCGCGTAAGGCCACTTCGGTCTTGCCAAAGCCGACATCGCCGCACACCAGCCTGTCCATCGGCTTGCCGCTGGTCATGTCCTCAATCACCGCCGTAATCGCTGCCGCTTGGTCGGGCGTTTCTTCAAAGCCAAAACCTTCGGCAAAGGCGGCGTAGTCGTCTTGGGACAGGCTAAAAGCATGGCCCGCACGGGCGGCACGTTGGGCATAGAGGTTGAGCAGTTCGGCGGCGGTATCGTGGGCTTTTTCGGCGGCGCGGGCTTTGGCTTTTTCCCACTGCGGCGAACCGAGTTTGGTCAAGGGGGCATTTTCTGACGCGCCCCCTGCCCAGCGTGAAATCAAGTGCAGCTGGCTCACCGGCACATACAGCCGTGCTTGGTCGGCGTATTCGAGCATCATCATCTCGGTTTCGCCTTCGCCCAAATCCATCGCCACCAAGCCGTGATAACGCCCAATGCCGTGGGTTTCGTGTACCACGGGGTCGCCCACTTTGACCTCGGCCAAGTCGCGCAACATGGCATCGCTCGAAGCCTGACTCCGCGACCGCCGACGGCTGCGGAAGCTGCCGGTGTGCTGATACAGCTCGGCTTCGGTCAACAGTGCCACGCCGGTGTCGGTGTCGATAAAACCAGCTTGCAGCGGCGCAGCCAACAAGGCAAAGGCGGGCGGGGCGGCAAAATAAGATGACAAGCCGTCTACCGGCGTGGGGTTCAGGTCGTGGTCACGCAAAAACTGCTGCAAAATCTCGCGCCGCCCTAGGCTTTCGGCGGCAATCGCCACCGAGCCCACATGGCTGGCCACAAAAGCCCGCAACGCGGCCAGCGGGTCGTCGGCGCGGCGTTCGACCGCCAAGGGCGGCAGTGGGGCAAAGCGCGGGTGCGCGTGTCCACCGGCGTTGATTTCGAGCCGTGCGTAGGGCTTGAGGGCAGCCATCAAGCCATCGGGGCGTAAAAAGACTTCGGCGGGGGGCAAAATCGGGCGGGCAGGGTCGCTGCGCAGCATGTCGTAGCGGCTGTTAGCTTCTCTCCAGAAGGCTTCGGCGGCGGCCAGCACGTCATGGTGCAGCACCACCAGCGGCTGGCTGCCCGCGTAGTCAAACACGGTGGCGGTCTGGTCAAAAAACAGCGGCAAGTAATACTCAATCCCCGCTGGCAAAATGCCTTGGCTGACTTCTTTGTAAAGCCGAGCGCGGGAAGGGTCGCCTTCGATGCGTTCGCGGAAGTGCTGGCGAAAGGCGGTAATGCCGGTTTCGTCGGTGGGAAATTCACGGGCAGGCAAAAGCCGCACTTCGGTGACGGGGGTCAGGGTGCGCTGGGTATCGACATCGAAGGTGCGCAGGGTGTCGATTTCGTCGTCGAATAGCTCAATACGGAAGGGCAGTGCCGCGCCCATCGGGAACAGGTCTATCAGCCCGCCCCGCACCGAAAATTCCCCAGGGCTGTAAACCTGTGTGACATGGGTATAGCCCGCCAACACCAAATCCCCGCGCAGGGTATCGCTGTTGAGCTTTTGCTTGTGCTGCAACAAAAACGTCCGCCCCGCCAAATGGCTGACCGGCGCAAGGCGGGTCATGGCGGTGGTCACCGGCACAATCATCACATCGACGGTCTGTTGGCGCATCTGCCACAGTGCCGCCAACCGCTCAGAAACCAAATCGGCGTGCGGCGAAAAATGGTCATACGGCAGGGTTTCCCAGTCTGGGAGCAACACGATACGGGCGGTGGGCGCGAAGGCCGCCAGCTCCACCTTAAGCCGCTCGCCATCTTGGGCATTGGCCGCCAGCACCAACACCGGCTGCTTGGGCGAAATCAGTTCGGCAATGACTTGGCTATCTGCCGTGGTGGGGTGCGTACCAAGAGGAAGTTTTTGCCCTGCAGGGGGCGGCGTAAAGCGCAGCGACATGGCGAAAGCAGCCTGAGTCAAAAAGAGAAGGGAATTGTAGCCCAAGCAGCAGGGCACAAACCGCACTGCACCATGCAAATGAGTAGCGTTGCGCGCGCGGGAAACCGTAGAATAAGCTGACCGAAACAAGGGAAAATCTCAATCCCTATTCAATTTTTCGGTGGCACCCCCATTGTCTTACTGACAGGATTTTACAAAATTCGCCCCTCCCTCCTCCCGCCCTCATCCACCAGAAAGTCGCCCAAATGACACGCCAACATTGGATGATGCCGCTGGGTGGGCTGGGCTTTTTGCTCCTCTCCCGTCTCCCTGCCCTCTGGCTCAGTCCCACACTCGCCGAAGTCTTACTTTTGGCGGGCAGTGCGTGGTTGGCTGGCTTGGCGGTGTCTGTGCCACGCTCATGGGTCATGGCGACGGTGCTGGGCTTGGCATTAAGCAATGTCGCCATCGCACTGGGGCATCCCTTGGCGTGGGTTCAATCTGCTGCCGCACTGAGTATGGCGGGGCTGACCTTCTGGCTGATGCCGCGAGTCCAATCTGAACTGACGCAACCCACTTGGACCACACGGCTCGGTGTCTTGCTGTGGCTAGGACTACCGATTGGCGCGGCCACCCTTATCAGCAGCACAGGACTGTGGCTGCTGTGCCCCGTACCCGACAACTGCCCGCTGTGGGCACTGGTGTTGCAGCAAGCCACCCTAGCCGCATGGTCGATGGCGGTTTTTTTGCCGCTCTGCCTGACCCTCTCCCGCACCCCGGTCTGGCGCAGCAATGAACTGCTGCTACTGCTGATTTCCGTGTCGCTGCTGTGGTGCTATTTACTGTGGGATGCACTCGTTCAGTCAGCGTGTTTTTTCCCATGCCAATTTGGCTTGGTGTTGGTGCTGGCGTGGGTGGCAGTACGGCATGGGGTCTTGGGCAATGTCTTGGCCGGTGGCTGGATAAGCGGGCTGACCTTGGCCTCGGTGCTGGCACACAACGCTAACCACCAGCTCCACGCCCACACCCCACCAGTGACAGAAGTCACCGCGCAAACGGCTGGGGTGCTGTTTTTGGCGATTATGGTCGGCACACTGGTGGCCTCCCTGTTGTGGGTCAGCCGCCGCAGCAGCAGTGCCCAAGACCGCGCACGTCGCCAGTTCGAAGCTCTATTTGCCCATTCCCCGTCGGTGATGTTTTTGAAAGACACCGCCGGACGCTATCTGCAGGTCAGCCATAGCTATGCAGCTTTACTCGGCACTGTACCCAGCAAGGTATTGGGCACGACGGCACGCGACTGGCTACGCGATGACGCGGAAAGTGACCGTGTAGCGCGTATCGATGCGGAGATTATGGCCTCTGGCGAAACCTGCCAGTTTGAAGAAAAACTGGCTCTGCGCGATAAAACCTGCGTGATGTTCACCACCAAATTTCCGATTTTTGACGAAAAAAACCGTCTGCAAGGTCTAGGCTGCGTCGCACTGGACATCACCCATCGGGTAGAAGAAGAAGCCCTACGCCAAGAGGCCGAAGAAAAATACCGCGCCTTGGTCGAGCAGTCTTTGGTTGGCATTTATATTCAGCAAGATGCCCGACTGGCCTACGTCAACCCCAAGCTGGCGGAAATGCTGGGCTATGCCGAAGCCGAAATGGATGGCATTGAACTCAGCACGATTTTGCCGACCCCAGAAGCTGAGCGCATTCGCGAGCAGATTGCCCGCCGCCACCGTGAAAACATCCGTGATATGCAATATTCGGTGTCGGTCATTCACCATGACGGACATCTGCTCAATATCGAGGTGTATAGCCGCCTGTTTGAATACCAGGGACGACCCTCCATCATCGGTGTGGTGCTTGACGAAAGTGCCCGTGTTGCCAGCGAAGCCAAGCTACGCCTATCTGCCACCGTGTTTGAAAACACCAGCGAAGGTATTCTCATTACCGATGCTCACGCCAAAATCGTCGGCGTTAACGCGGCCTTTACCCGTATTACTGGCTATGCCGAGCACGAGGTTTTGGGGCGCGTGTCGCGGATGTTCCGTGCCACCCATACAGGGAGAAAAATCCACCTTGATATGATGAACACGCTCGACACCAAAGGGCATTGGCAAGGCGAATTCCGCGACCAGCGCAAAGGCGGGGGCTACTACCCCGTCTGGCTGTCGCTTTCTGCGGTCAAAGACAGCACGGGGCAAGGTATCAGCAACTACGTTGCTGTTTTTTCTGACATCACCATCCGCAAAGAAGCCGAGCAGCGGCTGCAGTTCTTAGCCAGCCACGATGCCCTGACCCACCTCCCTAATCGCACCCATTTTATCCAGCACCTCGAACAAGCGGTGATTCACGCCCGCCAAAACAGCACCCATCTGGCGGTGCTGTTTATTGACCTCGACCGCTTTAAGTTGATTAACGACTCGTTTGGCCACCATGTGGGCGATGACCTGCTGCGCCTCTTGGCCTCGCGGCTGACTAGAGCATTAGATGGGGAAGGCACGCTGGCACGCTTGGGCGGCGATGAATTTACCGTACTATTTGAGACCATCCCATCACGCGAATATCTAGAAGAAATCACTGCACGGCTGCTGTCTGAATTGTCGCAACCCCTACTGCTTGAAGCGCATCAGCTATTTATTACTGCGTCGATCGGGGTGGCGATTTACCCTACCGATGGCGAGGATGCCTCCACCTTGCTCCGCAATGCGGACAAAGCTATGTACCGCGCCAAAGATTCCGGCAAAAATACCGTTTCATTCTTGGCGGGCGATGTTGCCGACGAAGCCTTTGAGCGGCTGTTAATGGAAAACGGCCTGCGACTGGCTCTAGAACGCAACGAATTTGAATTAGCTTACCAGCCCCAAATCAATCCCTTCACCCACCAAGTGGAGGGGGTAGAAGCCCTGTTGCGCTGGCGTAATCCCGAACTCGGCATGGTGTCGCCTGCCCGCTTTATTCCGCTGGCAGAAGAAAACGGCATGATCCGACCCATCGGCGATTGGGTGCTGCGCGAAGCCTGCCGCCAGCTCAGGGAATGGGACGATGCGGGGATTGCCGTGCCCTGTGTAGCGGTGAACCTGTCTCCCCGCCAGTTTTTGCGGCACACCTTGGTCAGTACGGTGGTCAACGCCCTCGAAAACGCGGGTATTCCGCCGCAACGCCTAGAGCTGGAAGTGACCGAGGGGATGCTGATGCACAATCCCGTCGAATCCATCGAAATTCTGGGCGCACTCAAAGACTTGGGCGTACGGATTGCCATTGATGACTTCGGCACGGGCTACTCTTCGCTGTCTTACCTCAAACGCTTCCCACTCGACTGCCTCAAAATTGACCGCTCGTTTGTCGAGGGTTTGCCAGACGACAACGACAGCGCGGCTATCGCCGAAACGATTGTGGCGATGGCGCGAAAACTAGGCTTGGTGGTGGTAGCAGAAGGCGTAGAAACCAGCGAACAAAGCCGCTTTTTGCGGGCCTGTGGCTGCAAACTGGTGCAGGGTTTTTTCTTCTCCAAACCCCTGCCGCCCGCCCAGCTCGCGGCCTTTGTCACCAACGCGGTTTCTACCGAAGGGGCGTTCCTTCTGCCTGAAGGGCACTAAGCTCAAACCAGCCTGCCGTATCGGCACAGCGCAATCCGGCATACAATCGCCCCATTCTCCGCCTTCAGCGAAAGCCTCTTTACTGTGTCCAACCGCAAAGTTCTTCACGGCTTCCATGCCATCAACGCCCGTCTTTTCCAAAACGCCAAAAGCCTGATTGAGCTTTACGTCACCGCCGACCGCCAAGATGCACGGATGCGGGCCGCACTGGTGCAAGCAGAGTTGCAGGGCGTGCGGGTGATGACTATCGACAGCGCACGGCTAGACGGCATGACCGGCCGCGCCCGCCACCAAGGCATTGCAGCACTGGTGGATATGGACAAAAACTTCGTGACGCTGGATGACGTACTCGAATCTCTGACCGAGCCGCCCTTGCTGCTGATTCTCGATGGGGTGACCGACCCACACAATCTGGGCGCGTGTTTGCGGGTTGCCGATGCCATGGGGGCGCACGCTGTTATCGCCCCCAAAGACCGCTCGGCAGGGCTGAATGCCACCGTCAGCAAAGTGGCCTCGGGTGCGGCAGAGGTCGTCCCCTATATCACCGTCACCAACCTTGCCCGCACCCTGCGCGACCTAAAAGACCAAGGCGTATGGATTGCAGGCACCGAGATGGAAGGCGAAACCGACCTGTTCCACTGCCAAGCCCAAGGTGCGCTGGCGTGGGTCATGGGCTCGGAAGGCGAAGGGATGCGCCGCCTAACCCGTGAACTGTGCGATGTACGGGTCAGCATTCCGATGTTTGGCTCGGTTCAAAGTTTGAATGTCTCGGTTGCGGCTGGCATGGTGCTGGCCGAGTCGCGCCGCCAACGGGGCTTGGCGGCAACTTAAGTTTTTTGGGGCTTTTTGAGTAAAACAAGCACGAAAACCCGCTGATTTTTCAGCAAAAAGCCTGCTGTTTGTTGCACCCCTATCGGGCAATGCGTAGAATGCCCGCTTTTCCCACCCTTGCCTTCCCGCAACGCATGGCGGAAGGCTGCAAGCCAAAAGGAGTTCACATGCGGCATTATGAAATCGTATTCATCGTCCACCCTGATCAAAGCGAACAGGTACCGGCGATGGTAGAACGTTACAAAGGCATGGTGCTCAGTCACGCAGGCGTGATTCATCGCCTCGAAGACTGGGGTCGTCGCCAACTGGCCTACCCCATCCAGAAAATCCACAAAGCACACTATGTGATGATGAACATCGAGTGCGATTGCGACACCCTGGAAGAAATCGAACACGCCTTCAAGTTTAACGATGCGGTATTGCGTCACCTGACTGTGAAGATGGACCGTGCAATCACCGAAGCTTCCCCGATGATGAAGGAAGAAAAGGCGAAAAACCTGCTCGACCCATCGGCTAACGCACCAGAAGCCGCTGCCGAACAACCAGCCGCCTAACTTGCACAATCGGGTTGTTTTAACGGGCACACTTAGCCGCACAGAAACTGGTTTGAGATATACCCCTGCGGGGGTGGCGGTGCTAGAAGGTTTTCTTCGGCATGGCTCTCGGCAAAGTGCAGGCGGATTTGAGCGGGATGTTCGGTGTGAAGTCCCTGTTGTGGCGATTGCCGCACTGGCTCTTCAGCTTACCAATACCGCCCAAGACTGCAGTGTTACCGTCACGGGGTTTCTTGCTGCAAAAAGCCTAAAAAACCCGAGGCTGGTTCTGCATATCCAACACGTTGAATTTGAATAAAAGGTAATCCAACATGGCACGTCAACTATTTAAGCGTCGCAAATTTTGCCGCTTTACTGCCGAAGGCATTAAAGAAGTCGATTACAAAGCTGTCGATTTGCTCAAAGATTTTATCGGTGAAAACGGCAAGATCATTCCTGCACGTATTACCGGCACCAAGGCTCGCTATCAGCGTCAGCTTTCCACCGCGATTAAGCGTGCTCGCTTCCTCGCGCTGATGCCGTACACCGACCAGCACTAAGATTGAGGAGCCGATAAAACATGCAAATTATTCTTCTGGAAAAAGTGGCCAATCTGGGTCAGCTCGGCGATGTAGTTAAGGTTAAAGACGGTTACGCACGTAACTTTCTGATTCCCCAACGCAAAGCTAAGCGTGCAACTGAAGCCAACCTGAAAGAGTTTGAAGTTCGCCGCGTCGAACTGGAAGCGCAACAAGCTGAAATTCTGGCTGCTGCACAAGCTCAAGGTGAAAAGCTGGACGGCATGAGTGTCTCCGTGGCACAAAAAGCAGGTGTAGATGGTCGTCTGTTTGGCTCTGTTGGCAACGCCGACATTGCTGACGCGATTACCGCCGCTGGCATTACCGTGAAAAAAGCAGAAGTTCGCCTGCCAAAGGGTCCGTTCAAGGCCGTTGGCGAGTACAGCGTAGAAGTCGCGCTGCACCACGATGTGGTGGTGAACGTTACGCTGAACGTGGTTGCACTTGCCGCGTAAGCAGTAAGCGATGCACGTCACCGCAAGGTGAACAAAAAGCCGCTGGATTCGTCCGGCGGCTTTATTTTATGGGCGCATGGTCGCGTTATCTGACCCTGCAAACTGGCTGGCCAGCCAATCGCGCAATTGAACATCCACCGCCTGCCCAAGCTGCACCACTTCCAGTAAGAAGTGGGCCAGCGTGCTGGCAAACGAGATCTCTTGGGGATAAAGAGCCAGATACAGCCGCGCAGCTTCTAGGATATGGTCAAACAAGGCCGTATGGTCGATTTTCATGGCCGCCCGCAGGTCAGCAGGGGCATAGAGCCCCAATGGGCTCGGCGAGGACAAATAGACGTGCTGAAAGGCCTCTGCCACCGTCCGGCTAAAAGCCGCACTGCCCACCCCCCCTGCCACACACCAGCCTCCTGTCCAAGGAGCCAGCGCATTCAGCAGCGCGGTTAAGGGCGGAGAAGAAAGCGCGTCGCCCCCCACGGCCAAGGCAAAGCCCAGCTCCACCCCCAACGAAGACAGCGGCCCTGCGGCTTCGACATACGCCACGCCCTGCTGGTGCAAGCCTGCTGCACGCCCTGCAAGGTGGGCAAACCACGTCGCGCTCAGGTCCAGTACCACGTCCCCTTGGCGGCAACAGGGCAGCACCGCCCCTACCGCATCCCGCCCCAGCACCCATCCGCGCACCCCAGGTAGCCCACTGGCTTGGGTAGGACTCGGCACGCGGACAATCGGCAATCCCTGCCGAAATAGCCGCTCCCCCAGCCAAACGAGGTGGGGATCTTGTCCGGCCAGCACGACAAAATTCACATCGCCCCCAGCAAGGAGGGGAGAGGGAAAGGGGTGCGTGTAAGGCGGTGGGGAGAAAACACTCGGCGATAAACGAAGGGGTCAGAAGGGAAACTGCGCATAGGGTGAGGATACACGCTGGCGAGGGGAGAGACAGCAAAATTGCACCGAAGCGGCCATAGTTAAATTCAATATCCAGCAACCTATCCAACCCAAAAAGCAAAACCCCCGCCAAGGCAGGGGTTTTGCACAACACATCCGCCCCCACTAAGAGGAGGCAAACGTGGATTACAGCATACCGCGTTCTTTCAGCAGCTTAACCATGGTCGAGCCGAGTTCAGCAGGGCTACGGGTGTAAGCAATACCTGCTTTTTCGAAAGCAGCGAACTTCTCTTCGGCTGTGCCCTTGCCGCCAGAGATAATCGCGCCGGCGTGACCCATACGCTTGCCCTTAGGGGCGGTCACACCAGCGATGTAGCCGACGATAGGCTTGGTCACGTTGGACTTCGCGTATTCAGCGGCTTCTTCTTCTGCCGTGCCACCGATTTCACCAATCATGATGATGGCTTCGGTTTCTGGATCGTTCTGGAACAGTTCCAGCGCGTCGATATGGCTGGTCCCTGGGATAGGGTCGCCGCCGATACCGATACAGGTGGATTGACCCAGACCCGCAGCGGTAGTTTGTGCCACAGCTTCGTAAGTCAGCGTGCCGGAGCGCGACACAATGCCGATTTTACCTGGGCGGTGAATGTGCCCTGGCATGATGCCGATTTTGCATTCGCCTGGGGTGATGATGCCTGGGCAGTTAGGCCCAATCAGACGCACACCACCGGTTTGCTCGATGTAACGCTTTGCCTTGAGCATGTCGATGGTCGGCACGCCTTCGGTAATGGTCACAATCAGGGTGATGCCAGCATCGACGGCTTCAACAATGGAATCCAGCACAAACGGTGCAGGCACATAAATCACCGAAGCGTCTGCTTGGGTTTCGCGCACGGCTTCTTTCATGGTGTTGAACACCGGCAGGTTCAGGTGCTGTGTACCGCCCTTGCCTGGGGTTACGCCGCCAACGACTTGTGTGCCATAGGCCAGTGCTTGTTCGGAGTGGAAAGTGCCGTTCTTGCCAGTAAAGCCTTGAACGAGAACTTTGGTGTTTTTATTAACGAGTACGCTCATTGTGTAACCTCAAAATTAGGGGATGCGTGAATCAGGGACAATCAACCGTTAACCGCAGCGACGATTTTCTCGGCTGCGTCGTTCAGGCCTTGTGCCGAAGTCAGCTTCAGACCGGAGTCGTTCAGCAGCTTGGCACCAGCTTCGGCGTTGTTGCCTTCCAAACGCACCACCACAGGGACGGTTACGTTCACTTCTTTCACGGCTGCGATAATGGCTTCTGCAATCATGTCGCAACGTACGATGCCGCCAAAGATGTTGATCAGCACACCTTGCACAGAAGGGTCAGCCAAAATCAGCTTGAAGGCTTCGATTACGCGGTCTTTGGTTGCACCACCGCCCACGTCCAAGAAGTTAGCCGGTTGGCCGCCCTTCAGCTTGATGATGTCCATGGTGGCCATCGCCAGACCAGCACCGTTCACCATGCAACCGATGTTGCCTTCGAGGGCGACATAGTTTAGGTCGAATTCGGAAGCCTTGAGTTCGCGTTCGTTTTCTTGCGACTTGTCACGCAGTGCAGCCACAGCAGGCAAACGATACAGCGCGTTAGAGTCGATACCGACCTTGGCATCGACGCAGCACAGGCTGCCATCACCACGGATAGCCAGTGGGTTAATTTCGAACAGCGCGAAGTCGTTTTCGACGAAGGCGTTATACGCGCCGGTCATCAGCTTAACGAATTCGTTGATTTGCTTGCCTTCCAAACCCAGTTGGAACGCGACTTCGCGTGCTTGGAAAGGCTGCAAGCCCACCAACGGGTCTACAGTCACTTTCAGAATTTTTTCTGGGGTATTGTGGGCCACTTCTTCAATTTCCACGCCGCCTTCGGTGGAAGCCATGAAAGTCACACGGCGGGAAGAACGATCAACCACTGCGCCCAGATACAGTTCGCGCTGAACGGGGTACATATCTTCACAAACCAAGACACCATTTACGGGCTGGCCGTTGGCGTCGGTTTGGTAAGTCACCAAGTTTTTGCCAATCAGGCCTTCGGCAATGGCAGTCGCTTCTTCGCGGCTCTTAACCACTTTAACGCCACCCGCTTTACCGCGCCCACCGGCGTGGACTTGGGCTTTGACCACGGCAAACTTGCCGTTGAGGGAATCAAATGCAGCGGCAGCTTCTGCGCCATTAGCGGCGAGGATGCCTTGTTGAACAGGCAAACCGTATTTGGCCAGCAGGGCTTTTGCTTGGTATTCGTGCAGGTTCATGTAGGTCTCTCTTTGTGTTTGAGGGGGGGGTGAAGCGCGAGTTAGAACCTGTTTACGATCTGCGATACTCGGGTGATCCGGCGTTGAAATGCCCCAAAAACATGCGTGTAGATTCAGTTCCAACGCCGCTTTTTTGGTTCATTTCGCCTTGGCTGACCCGTCGTTCGCGAGACTTTGAACAGGTTCTTAAGCAATGGCGCATGGCGTAAAAAAGGGCGCGAACCCCATGGATTCGCGCCCTTTTTGTCCAGCTCCGTGTCGTACCGAATTAAGCGGTGACAGCAGCGGCAGCAGCAACTTTGCGTGCTGGCAACTTTTCTTTGATACGTGCGGACTTGCCGGAACGTTCGCGGAGGTAGTACAGCTTGGCGCGACGAACATCACCACGACGTTTCACTTGCAGCTCTACCACCAGTGGGGAGTAGGTTTGGAATGTGCGCTCTACGCCCATGCCTGCGGAGATTTTACGCACAGTAAACGCGCTGTTCAGGCCGCGATTTTTCTTGGCGATAACCACGCCTTCGAAAGCTTGCAGACGCTCACGGTTACCTTCCTTGACCTTAACTTGCACAATCACGGTGTCGCCGGGTGCAAAGCTAGGCAAGGTTTTGTTCAACCGAGCGATTTCTTCTTGTTCCAAAATCTGAATCAGGTTCATTAAATGAACTCCTGTTGTTATAGGGAATCTTGTTCCTGCTGATACTCTGCCAGCAGCCGAGATTCCAGTTTAGAAAGCTGACGATGCGCCAGTAAATCAGGACGGCGATGGGCTGTCCGACCTAAAGACTGCTTTAGTCGCCAGCGAGCAATCAGGGCATGATTACCAGACATCAAGACCTCTGGCACCGGCACACCCTTGTAATGATCGGGGCGTGTGTAATGGGGGCAATCTAGCAAGCCTTCAGCAAACGAATCTTGCTCGGCAGATTGCGCCGTATTCAGCACCCCAGGCAACCGCCGAATCATGGCATCCATGAGCACCATAGCGGGGAGTTCTCCGCCAGAGAGGACATAGTCACCAATCGAAATCTCTTCATCAACCTCGCGGTCAATGATCCGCTCATCCACGCCTTCGTAGCGACCGGCCAATAAAATTAGCCCTGTCTCTTGGGTGAGGTCGCAGACTTTGCGGTCTGTGAGTCGCACCCCTTGCGGTGAAAGGTAAATGCAGCGGCTACGTGCAATGCCCAAATTGGCTTGGCGGGTGCGTAAAGCTGCAATGGCAGCCTCAAGTGGCTCTGCCAACATCACCATGCCAGGCCCGCCCCCGTAGGGTCGGTCATCAACCGTTTTATGGTTGTCGTAGGCAAATTCACGCGGGGAAATCGTGCCGAATTGCCAGATGCCTTGGTCGAGTGCGCGGCGGGTAACGCCACTTTCGGTCAGGGCGACAAACATTTCTGGAAACAGCGTAACGACATCAATCCGCATTAGTAGTCCAGACCCCATGCCACTACCATACGCTGGTTGGGGAGATCGACTTCCAGCACATAGGCCGCCACATAGGGAATTAGGCGTTCTTGTGTGCCATCGTGAACCACTAATACTTCGTTCGCCGTGCCGTTTGGTAGTAGCTCTGTCACTTTGCCGAATACGTCGCCTTCGGGGTTGACTACATTCAGCCCGACCAAATCAGACCAGTAATATTCACCTTCTGCCAAAACGGGCAGACTGCTACGCGGCACAGCAATGGTGCAGCCCCGCAAGGCAGCAGCTTTATCTCGGTCATCTATCCCCTCAAGCTGAGCAGCAATGTCCTTGGTGTGGACCGCGCCTTCAAGCAGGGTGTAGGGTTTCCAAGTGCCATCGGGCTGCTTTAACCACCATGTTGGGTAATCAAACAGCCCATCGGCAAATTCGGTATCCGTGTGGACTTTAACCCAGCCTCGAATACCAAATGCACCACGCACAAAGCCCATGGCGACTAATTCATCTTCACGCATGGGGGTCTCGTGCTGACAAGAGGAGGGAATGCAGCAAAGTTAAGCAGCAACTTTGCTTTGTTTTTTGACCAAGCTAGCAACGGAGTCGGTCATTTGTGCGCCAACGCCAATCCAGTAGTTGATGCGGTCAGTAGCAAGACGAACGCGCTCTTGCTTTTCGTTAGCCACTGGATTGTAAAAGCCAACGCGCTCAATAAAGCGACCGTCGCGGCGATTGCGGGAATCCGTCACAACGATGTTGAAGAAAGGACGATCTTTTGCGCCGCCACGAGCAAGACGAATCACAACCATGGTGTGTTCCTAGTTAAAAACAGACAAATAAAAGAGCGCGATTTTAAGCGGTTTTTCTTTTTACTGGCAAGTGTTTAATCTGGACTGGGCGGCTTAGGTCGTGTGAGGAGAGGGAGGGCACCGCCCTGTAGACGGGGCGGCAACAGCCCTTGCTGTAAATCCGGTATTTTCTAAAAAAGCAAGAAAAAGCACGCGACAAGGGCGTGTCGTGAGCCACGGCGATTTTGCCAAAATTTCATGCAATAATCCTTGCCACACTTTACGGTTTGCTTACCTCACGGAGATTCTCATGGCTGACAACGACAAAGCAAAAGCGCTCGCCGCCGCACTGGCTCAAATCGAAAAACAATTCGGCAAGGGCTCGATCATGAAAATGAACGACACCCAAGTAAACGAAAATATTCAGGTTATTTCGACCGGCTCGTTGGGGCTAGATTTAGCCTTGGGTGTTGGTGGGCTGCCACGCGGGCGCGTCGTCGAAATCTTCGGGCCCGAGTCCTCCGGCAAAACCACCCTCTGCTTGCAAGCCGTGGCCGAAGCACAAAAGCTCGGCGGGACATGTGCGTTTATTGATGCAGAAAACGCCCTAGACCCTGCCTATGCCCGCAAGCTTGGGGTGAATGTAGATGAGCTACTGATTTCCCAGCCAGACACCGGTGAACAAGGCCTCGAAATTTGCGACATGTTGGTACGCTCGGGAGGGGTCGATGTGATTGTGATTGACTCAGTTGCTGCACTGGTTCCCCGCGCCGAAATTGAAGGCGAAATGGGCGACAGCCATGTGGGTTTGCAAGCCCGCCTGATGAGCCAAGCCCTACGTAAGCTGACGGGCAATATCAAGCGCACCAATACCTTGGTGATTTTCATCAATCAGATTCGCATGAAAATTGGTGTCATGTTCGGCTCGCCAGAAACCACCACCGGCGGCAATGCACTGAAGTTCTACGCCTCGGTGCGCTTGGACATTCGCCGCATCAGCGGTATCAAAAAGGGCGAAGAAATCATCGGCAACGAAACCCGCGTCAAAGTCGTTAAAAACAAGGTCTGCCCCCCGTTCCGTCAAGCCACCTTTGATATTCTCTACGGCGAAGGCATTAGCCGCGAAGGTGAAATTATCGAACTGGGCGTTATTCACAAGGTGCTGGACAAGTCCGGCGCATGGTATGCCTACAACGGCACCAAGATTGGTCAGGGCAAGGACAATGTCCGCGAATACTTAAAAGACAACCCTGCGATTGCCAAAGAAATCGAAGCGAAAGTGCGCCAGTTGTGTGGGGTGAACGGCGTGGTGGCACTGGACTTTGCCCCAACTGAAGACGAGAAAAAAGAGGCGGATTTAACTGACCTGCCGTTAGAGGACTAATTTACCCAACCGTCTCCTGTGCTTTTCGCCCGTTTGAAAGCACAGCAGACGCGGTCTTGTTTATGGGTGCTGACCTATGTCTTCTTCCTCTTGGCTTGCCCGCCACCGTGGCGGCGTATCGCTTGCGATGGCAGCAGGAAGCCTCACCACACTCGAACTCTGCCACGCCCAAGGCTGGCTGCTCGCCCCTGCTTGGCAAGTGGCACGGCACGCAGCAGAAGGGGCAACCGTAGGGGGATTGGCTGATTGGTTTGCTGTTTCCGCCTTATTCCAGCGCATTCCCATTCCGCTCCTCTCCCGTCATACCAATATTGTGGTAAAAAGCCGCCCCCGCTTAGTAGAGGGCATTGTTGATATGGTGCAAAACCAATGGCTCTCGCCAGCGGTCATTCGTGAACGCCTCGCCCACTTACCGCTCACCGACAGCTTGTTAGCACTACTGGCGCATCCCGATGCCCGCCGCCGCGCCGAGCGCATTGTGCGTCGTCTGGCTCGCCGCTTAGTCAGCGAACTAGACAACCACGCCCTCGCCCAATTTCTAGATAGCTTCCTCCGCCAACAGCTGGCCGCCCTGCCGCTCACCCCCGCCTTGGTTGTGTTACTGCGCCAACTGCTAGAGGGGGCACATTTTGATGTGGTCTGGCATAGCCTGCTCGACGGCCTAGACCGTGCCTTGGCCGATACGGGTTTCCGCCACACCTTTAACCAGCTTGCCCTAGAAGCCTTGCGCGGTTACGAGGAAGAAGGCCGCTGGAATAAGCTCAAAGCATGGCTAGGCAAAACCCAGCTAGCCGGTGAACAAGATGATGAAAAAGTCGCGCACCTCACCGAGCGCGTCCTTGCCCGACTCCATGCCGAGCTGCAGACCTTGCGCCACACGCCCGATGCCCCGCTTCGCCACGACATCCGCACCCTGCTGGTGGGCTGGTTGGCGCGGCTAGAAGCCGGTGATGTGGACTTTGAGGCCGCCATCCACGCCTTTCAACGCACCGCCCTTGCCCAGCTAGACACCCGCCCTTGGCTGGCGCAATTGCTGGCTACCCTACGGCAAAACCTTGTGCGCCAGCTCTCTCACCGTGACTCCGACCTCAACCAACTCCTCGCCGGTTTACTTGGCAGCGGCCTCGCCGCTTTGGCTGACGATGCCGCCCTACGAGAGCGAGTGGACGGCTGGTGTCGCCATGCTATCAATGTGTTTGTTGAACAGAATCACGACATCATCGGGGATACCGTGCGCTTGAGCTTATCCCCCACACGGCTGCCGGATGCCACCTTGGTGGCGCAGATTGAAAACCGCGTCGGGCATGATTTGCAGTGGATTCGCGTCAATGGGGCGATTGTCGGCGGGACGGTAGCGGGACTATTGGCCGTGGTGCGTGGGCTGGTCGCCTAGCCTTACGCTCTTTCAGCGCAACGCGGTTTCAGGCTACCATCCAGCCTTCTGTTGATTACGCTGGAATCCGCCTGTGAAGCCTCTTGCCACGTTGCTGTTGAGCTGTTTTAGCCTAGGCTGCTTTAGCCTACCCGCCTCGGCTGCAAGCCTAGAAGGGCGTGCTGATGTCGCCGCTTTTGTCGAGCGTGCCATCCGCGAAACTGGCATTCCCCGCGCAGACATCGAAGCCGCACTGGCGGCAGCAGACACCAAACCCAACATCCCCGCTATTTTTGATCGCCCTGCCACCTCGCGCCCTTGGCATCAATTCCGCCCCAATTTTGTCAACGACCGACAAGTAGAAGGCGGCGTGACCTTTTGGGCGACCCACGCCCAATCCTTGTTTCACGCAGCGACCCAATATGGCGTTGATGAGGCACTTATCGTCGCCATTATCGGCATGGAAAGCGGCTACGGGCGCAACACCGGTAGCTTTAGGGTGCTGGATGCCCTAGCGACAGTGGCTTTTGATTACCCGCGTCGCGCCGAGTATTTTCAAAATGAGCTGATTGCCTTTTTGCAATTAGCCAAAGAAGAAGGCGGCGACATCAAAGCCTTCCGTGGCTCTTATGCAGGGGCGATGGGGTGGCCACAGTTTATGCCTTCTAGTTTCCGCAAATGGGCGGTCGATTTTGATGGCGATGGTCACCGCGACATCTGGAAAAACCCCACCGATGTGATTGGCAGCGTCGCAAACTACTTCCAGCAACACGGCTGGCAAAAAGGCGCGGATGCCGTCTTGCCCGCCCGCGTGCCCTCCGCACTGGGCGAGAAGCTCGCAGCGGACAAATTTAACCTGCACTACACCATTGCCGAGCTACGGGCGATGGGTGTGGTAGTGGATGCGCCGATTGATGGCGCGGTTCGCGCCGTCGTCTTCCCCCTAGAAACCGCCCCAAGCGTGACCGAATACTGGGTGGGGCTGCAAAATTTTTACACTATTACCCGCTACAACAAGAGCTCGCTTTATGCGATGGCGGCTGTGCAGCTGGCCGACCGTATCCGCGAAAAGCGGCTGGCTTCGTTGGTGCCTGCAGCAGGGCGTTAAACCCCACCCTGCCCCCTTTGTTTTCTGAATGAACCCACCCGCTCGGCGGGTGGGTCAACCCGTAGGTAACTTTCTGATGACTTACCAAGTGCTGGCGCGTAAATGGCGACCCAAGCGTTTTGCTGACCTCGTTGGGCAAGAACATGTGGTGCGTGCGCTCAGCAATGCCCTCACCGAATCTCGCCTACACCACGCGTACTTGCTCACCGGCACACGCGGGGTCGGTAAAACCACCATTGCCCGCATTTTGGCCAAAAGCCTGAACTGCGAAACCGGCATGACCGCCACACCATGTGGTGTATGCAGTGCCTGTCAGCAGATTGACGGGGGGCGATTTGTCGATTTGCTCGAAATCGACGCGGCCAGCAACACCGGTATCGACAACATCCGCGAAGTCCTCGACAACGCCCAATATGCCCCCAGCGTGGGCCGCTTCAAGGTGTATATCATCGACGAAGTCCACATGCTGTCAAAGTCGGCGTTTAATGCCATGCTGAAGACGCTGGAAGAACCGCCCGCCCACGTTAAATTTATTTTGGCGACGACTGACCCGCAAAAAGTCCCCGTCACGGTCTTGTCGCGCTGCCTACAGTTTTCTTTGCGGAATATGACTCCCCAGCAGGTCTCGGGGCATTTGGCGCATGTGCTCGATGCCGAGGGGGTTTGTTATGAGCCCACCGCCTTAACCTTGCTGGGGCGGGCGGCTTCGGGGTCGATGCGCGATGCCCTGTCATTGCTAGACCAAGCCATTGCCTATGGCATGGGAGAAGTCCGCGAAGCCGACGTACGCGCCATGTTGGGTGCAGTGGATAGAAGCTACCTCTTTGCCTTGCTGGCTGCCCTTGCCGAGGGCGACGGGGCGGGGCTGATGCGTGAAGCAGAGGATTTAGCCGAGCGTGGCGTGGGGTTTGAGTCCGCCCTCACCGAGCTTGCCCATGTGCTGTATGAAATTTCGCTGGCGCAAACGGTTCCGGCTGCCGTGGCAGATGATGCCCCAGAGCGGGAAGCGGTACTGGCATTGGCTGCCCTTATCCCCGCTGCGGATGTGCAGCTGTATTACCAAATCGCCATTACCGGCAAACGTGACCTTGCCCTTGCGCCGGATGAGCACGCGGGCTTTAACATGACCTTGCTGCGGATGCTGGCCTTCCATCCTCAGCACATGCCTGCAGATATCCCGCGTCTGGAAACGTCCTTGCCTGCGGCTTCGGTACGTGGGGCATCGCCGTCGGCTTCCGTCCCGCCGTCGTCTGCGGCGGCACGTCCCAATGCCGCCCCTGCTACCCCTGCCATCAGCGGTATGGCCAGCAAAATCCCCGGGCTGGCCAAGCTGATGCAGACTCGACAATCCAAAGGCGAAGGGGGTGGCGGACGACCGTCCTCCGTGCCGCCTGCTGCGGCATCGGCTGCGGCATCTGCCCCGCCACCACCCACCGAAGACCCCGAGCCAGCCCTTTGCCCGCCGTGGGAAGACGCGGCGCCGTTGCCTGCGCCCACCGCCACGCCACAAGCAGTGCCGACTGCGCCGGCAGCCTTGCCGCCCACCGCCATCATCACGCCCTTTCCGACCCCTGTAGCCCCTGTTGTGCTTACGCCAGGCATGGGGATTGCCGCGTGCCAAGGCAACTGGAGTGCGTTGGTCGAAGCGGTTCGTGACCAGCTTGATGCCAAAGCACGGATGTTGGCGCAGCACACCGCACTAACGCAGGTCAGCGAAAATCGCTTATCTTTGCGCCTTTCCGCCGCTTTCCCTTTTGTGGCCACGCCAGAAAACGAAGCAGAGTTGGCGGCGCGGCTGTCTGACTATTTGGGCGAAACGGTGCGCTTGGAGGTCACCGTGGGCGAGGTCAGCGGGGAAACGCCGCATATGCAGCAACAACGTCTGCGCGACACCGCACTGGCCGAGGCGCATACCCATCTGGCTGCCGATAGCGTGATTCAGGCACTCCAACACCATTTTGAAGCAACGGTTGTCGCCGAGACGGTGCAACCTCTACTAGGAGCTTAACGATGTTTAATAAAGGCGGTCTTGCAGGGTTGATGAAACAAGCCCAGCAAATGCAAGACAACATGAAAAAAGCACAAGAGCAACTCGCCCTTGTGGAAGTAGAAGGCCAATCTGGTGCAGGAATGGTCAAAGTTCAAATGACCTGCCAGCACGACATCAAACGCGTCACCATTGACGATAGCGTGATGGACGACAAAGAAATGCTGGAAGACCTGATTGCCGCTGCCGTCAATGACGCGGTGCGCAAGGTCGAAGCCACCACCCAAGAAAAAATGTCTGGCTTTACCGCCGGCTTAAACTTGCCCCCTGGCGTGAAATTGCCGTTCTAAATCCTCCCCACACGCATCCAGCAGTGGCGGCAGGATTTGCTGCCCATCTCTTGTCAGCGGAAAGGGGCTTCTGTATCCTGTCGGACTTGCTGGTAACGCACTAGACCTGCAGTTTTTTGTCTAGTCGCTCGCAGCACTGTCTCAAAGATGGGCGAAGGTGGCGGAATTGGTAGACGCACTGGATTTAGGTTCCAGCGCCGAAAGGTGTAAGGGTTCGAGTCCCTTCCTTCGCACCACAAGAATGATTCACTTGGCTGTTGGCTTGCCCTAAACAGCCAATCGCAAAATCCCCTCTAAAATGATGTCGCCTTAATCTAGGCCTGCGTAACGCAACATCACCCCCCTCCTCTTATTTACTTCAGAAATTGTGTAAGGATTCCACGATGCAAGTTCAGCTTGAAACTACTGGCACTCTCGAACGCCGCCTGACGATTACGCTTGCCACGCCTGCGATTGATGCTGAAGTCACTAAGCGGCTACAACGGGTGGCACGCACCGCCAAAATCCAAGGCTTCCGCCCAGGTAAAGCCCCCATGAAGCTGGTGGAACAAGGCTACGGTGCGCAAGCGCGTGAAGAAGTGATGAGCGAACAAGTGCAACAAAGCTTTGCCCAAGCGCTGAAAGAACAAGGCTTGGACATCGCGGGCTATCCCCGTTTTGAACCGATGAAAACCGAAACACCCGATGCCGCTGAATTCACCTTCAGCGCAGTGTTCGAAGTCTATCCAGAAATCAACGTTGGCGACCTGAGTGCGGCTGAAATCGAAAAGCCAGTAGCAGAAGTGTCCGATGCTGAAATCGAAAAAACACTGGAAGTCTTGCGTAAACAGCGCAGCCGCTTTACCCGTGTAGAACGCCCTGCAGCCAATGGCGACCGCGTGATTATTGACTTCGCTGGCACGATTGACGGCGAAGCCTTTGCCGGTGGTAGCAGCGAAAACTTCCCGTTCGAATTGGGTGCAGGGCGTATGCTGCCTGAGTTCGAAGCGGGCGTACTGGGCATGTCCGAAGACGAAACACGCAACGTTAACGTCGTATTCCCAGAGGATTACCACGGCGCAGACGTGGCCGGCAAAACCGCCGTCTTCGCTATCACCCTGAAAAACGTCGCAGCGGCTGAAATGCCTGCATTGGACGCTGAATTTGCCAAGTCGATTGGGATTGCCGATGGCGACCTCGACAAAATGCGTGCTGAAATCCAGAAAAACGTAGGGCGCGAAACCAAACGCCGCCTGCAGGCTCGCGTCAAAGAAAACGTGATGCAAGCCTTGCTGGATGCCACCCCGCTGGAACTGCCTAAGTCCCTGATTGCGCTGGAAATCAACCGCCTAATGCAACAAGCGCAACAAGATATGGCCGAGCGCGGCATGAACATGAAAGACATGCCCCTGCCTGCCGACTTGTTCGAAAAACAAGCTGAACGCCGCGTGGCACTGGGTCTAATTTTGGCCGATGTCGTTGAAAAGAACGGCCTGACAGCTAAACCAGAACAAATCAAAGCCATGGTGAACGACTTCGCCGAAAGCTACGAACATCCAGAAGATGTGGTGAAATGGTACTACGCCAGCCAAGACCGTTTGGATGGCCCTGCTTCGCTGGTGCTGGAAGAAAACGTGGTGGAATTTGTGCTGTCCAAAGCCAAAGTCACCGAAAAAGTGGTGTCATTCGATGACCTGATGGGGAAAGCCTAATCATGTCGAGGCAATCAGATTGGTTTCCTGCCGGTATGCCTGACCCCATGAGTTTGGGGCTGGTGCCTATGGTGGTGGAGCAGAGTGGGCGCGGCGAACGCGCTTACGACATCTACTCTCGCCTACTCAAGGAGCGCATTGTATTTTTGGTAGGGCCCGTCACCGACGAGTCCGCCAATCTGGTTGTCGCACAGCTGTTGTTTTTAGAATCTGAAAACCCTGATAAAGACATTTCGTTCTATATCAACTCCCCAGGTGGCTCGGTCACGGCGGGCATGTCGATTTACGACACCATGAACTTTATTAAGCCCGACGTAGCGACCTTATGTGTCGGTCAAGCAGCCAGCATGGGGGCGTTTTTGCTGTCTGCAGGGGCAAAGGGCAAGCGGTTTGCACTGCCTAATTCCCGCGTAATGATTCACCAGCCGCTAGGGGGCTTCCGTGGGCAAGCATCGGATATTGAAATCCATGCCCGCGAAATTCTCTACCTGAAAGAGCGGCTCAATCAGATGTTGGCCGACCACACCGGTCAGCCCATGGAAACGATTGAACGCGACACCGACCGTGACAATTTTATGAGTGCAGAAGCCGCAGCAGCCTATGGTCTAATCGACAAAGTGCTGACCAGCCGCCAAGCACTCTCGGCTTAATTGTCCCGCCATTTTGGTCAGAAACATCCCCCTGTTGGGGGATGTTTTTTATTATCACGGCAAGCTATTTGCCGTTTATCACTACCCAAGCCCCCGCCCCGTTTTTACCTTGTCGGGGACGCTGCTCACACGACAGTCGGCAGGCGTGCTGGGTTGAGGATTAAAACATGTCAGAAAAAACATCGGGTGCATCCCTGCTGTATTGTTCGTTTTGCAACAAGAGCCAGCATGAGGTCAAAAGACTGATTCAGGGGCCACAGGTCTGCATTTGCGATGAATGTATCGAGTTGTGCGCCGATATTGTGAAGGAAGAAGGCAGCGAACCTACACGCGGCGAAGTCGGTACTGATGGAGCTGAACGCGCCCTCCCCACCCCCCAACAAATCCGCCAAACGCTCGACCAGTACGTCATTGGTCAAGACCCCGCTAAACGCGCCCTCGCCGTCGCGGTCTACAACCATTACAAGCGGCTTTCTACCAAGCTCGGACCCAGCGATGTTGAGCTGTCAAAAAGCAATATTTTGCTGATTGGCCCTACCGGCTCAGGCAAAACGCTGTTGGCGCAAACCTTGGCACGCTTGCTGGATGTGCCCTTTGTCATGGCCGATGCCACGACCCTCACCGAAGCAGGCTATGTGGGCGAAGATGTCGAAAACATCGTCACCAAGCTGCTGCAAAAGTGCGACTACGACATCACCAAAGCCCAGCGCGGCATTATCTATATCGACGAAATCGACAAGATTTCGCGCAAGTCCGACAACCCTTCCATCACCCGTGACGTATCGGGCGAAGGGGTGCAACAAGCCTTGCTCAAGCTGATTGAAGGCACGGTCGCCTCCATCCCACCTCAAGGGGGACGCAAGCATCCCAACCAAGATTTTCTGCAAGTCGATACCACCAATATTCTGTTTATTTGCGGCGGGGCATTTGATGGGCTGGAAAAAGTCATCCGCAACCGTTCGCAAAAAGGCGGTATTGGGTTTGGAGCGGAAGTGCATTCCAAAGACGATGGGCGTGCCGTCGGTAAAGTGCTGCAAGAAACCGAGCCCGCTGACCTGATTAAATTCGGCTTAATTCCCGAATTTATTGGGCGCTTGCCAGTCATTGCGACGCTAGAAGAACTGGACGAAGAAGCCTTGGTGACCATTCTCACCGAGCCTAAAAACGCCATTGTGCGTCAGTTCAACCGCCTATTTGAGATGGAAGGCGTGCTGCTTGAAATTCGCCCTTCTGCCTTGCGTGCCATTGCCCGCCAAGCCCTAAAGCGAAAAACTGGTGCGCGTGGACTGCGGTCTATTTTGGAACGCGCCCTGCTCAACACCATGTACGAACTGCCTTCGCTGGAGAACGTAGAGAAGGTGGTCGTGGATGAGACGGTGATTGAAGAAAATAAAGCACCGCAGGTCGTTTACCTCGATGCGGCGGCAGAAAAAACAACAACCGTTTAGTTCGCCCCATCTCCCCCACACAGCCACCTTCAGAATCAGGATGGCTGTGTGTATTTTGTCGGATGCGACGCAATTAACCCTGACTTTTACCTTCTAATCTGCATGGTTCCTGCTATAAAGGAGTATGCTGGCATTGGCTAGAAAATATAAGTTACCCTAGTGAGACACAGCTTTTCGGTGGGAAAAATAATCGCCCCTCCCACGGATACTGTCCGAATTTTGCCTACATAAGGAGATGCCCATGTTGTTTCAATCGAATCTGCTCGGCCAAGTCAATGTTGATGAAAATACGGTTTTGACCTTCCCGCTGGGGCTTCCTGGCTTTGAAGATTGCGTTCGCTTCAAGCTCTTCCACGAAGAAGAAAATGGCGCACCGCGCGTCCTGTGGATGCAATCACTCGAAGAAGCAGACGTACTATTTAGCGTCGTCGATGCCGCCGAATTTGGCGTACGCTACGAAATCGAACTGGCTGATGACGAAGTAGAAGCCCTGCAATTGGCTAAGCCAGAAGACGCAGTGGTGTTGGTCATGGTTTACCGTGCAGAAGATGCCGTCGATGCCAGCCACCCCTTGCTGAAATCGCTGAATGCCAATTTGCGTAGTCCACTGGTGGTCAATCCTTTGACCCAACGCGGGATTCAAATTGGGCAACTGAACGTGGATGCCGTTTTGTCTCGCTAATCCGCATTTTGTTGTAATACACACAGCCGATAGTGCTTACGCCTATCGGCTGTGTGTTTTTGTGCGGACAAATTTGATAACTAGATGCGTTCGCACTGCATGCGCCACACCTGCTCACCCCTCTTAACGCCTAAAGTGCCATGAACCTATTTAGCCGCCTAACCGATACCTCTGACCGCCACCTTGCCGCCAAAATCAGCACCCTAGTCAGCGTTGTCATCAATATCATCATGTCCACCCTGCAAGTCTTTATCGGCTTATGGGCCAACTCCCAAGCCCTAATTGCAGATGGGATACATTCGCTGTCCGATTTAGTCTCTGATTTTGTGGTACTGATTGCCGCCCATCACAGCCGTGCTGACCCTGACGACAAACACCCCTACGGACATGGCCGGTTTGAAACCGCCGCCTCGATGGTTATTGGCCTACTTTTGCTCGCCGTCGGGATAGGGATGCTCTGGTCAGCTGCCCAAAAAATTCAGTCCCCAGCATTGATTCCGACCGTTCACCCTATCGCACTGGGCGTGGCCTGCCTGTCGCTTGTCGCCAAAGAAGGGCTATTCCGCTACATGTTGTATGTGGCACAAAAGATTAAATCCAGCCTACTGATTGCCAATGCGTGGCACGCCCGCTCCGATGCGGCCTCTTCGCTAGTGGTCGGGGTTGGCGTAATTGGCAATATGCTGGGCTACCCGTTCTTAGACCCACTTGCCGCCATGTTGGTTGGCTTTATGATTGTCAAAATGGGCTGGAGCTTCAGCTATGCCGCGCTCAATGACCTGATGGATCACGGCTTATCCGCAGAAGAAGTCGTCCAGCTCAAAGCCGTATTAGCCGCCACCCCTGGGGTGGTCGATGTGCACGACCTCCGCACCCGCAAAATGGGCGACCAAGCATGGGTTGATGCCCATTTGCGTGTCGATGGCCATATCAGTGTCTCTGAAGGGCACTTTATCGCTGTAAATGCCCGTCGCCGCATCTTGGCACTCGAAGCCCTGCCGGTGCTGGATGTGCAGGTGCATATTGACCCCGAAGACGACCACGAATCCATCGCCCCCAGCCTGCTCCCCACGCGAGAAGTCTTGCTGGGCGAGATTCAAACCGCCTTGGGGGACGAAGCCAGCTATGCCGAGCTGCACTTTGTGCTGCACTATCTCAACAACCGCGTCGAACTCGACATCACCGCACCGGCACACGCCTCGCCCGCCCTATTGGCGCAGCTACATGCCTTGCCCACCCAGCTGCCCATCATCCACACCCTCACCGTCAAAATAGGGGTCAGGGCAGGCTAATTCAGCACCAACACCACCTTGCCCTTGTTCGCCCGTGCCTCTAGCCACGCATGGGCAGCAGCCACCTCGGCAAGGGGAAAGCAGCGGTCTAGGGTCGGCTGCAACGTGCCCGCCAACAAGGCCGGCAGCACCTGCGTTTCTAACTGCCGTGCCAACTGGGCGCGTACCGCCAACGGCTGGCTGCGCAGGGTCGAACCGACAATAGACAGCCGCTTTACCAACACCAAGCCCAAATTCACGGCGGCTTGCGCCCCACCCATGATGCCAATCAACACCAGTTTGCCATCTTGGGCAAGGGTGGACAGGTTGGCATTGAGCGTCTCGCCACCAATGCAGTCCAGCACCAAGTGAACCGCCCCCAGTCCCCGCACGGTCTTGGCCACGTCCTCGGTTTGATAGTCGATAACATGCTGAGCCCCCAAGGCGCGGCAAAAAGCCGCTTTTTCGGCTCCGCTGCAGGTGGCAATAACCTCTGCGCCCCGCCACACCGCCAACTGAATCGCCGCCGCCCCTACACCGCTAGCCCCTGCATGAATCAACACCCGCTGCCCTGCGGCCAAACCGCCGACCTCGACCAAGTTAAGCCAAGCCGTCAACCATGCTTCGGGCAAACTGGCGGCGACTGCCCAGCTCAGCGCGTCGGGTTTGGCGATAGCTTCGGCTTCGTTGACCAGCGCGTAGTCGGCATAGCCCCCACCCGACACCAACGCCAACACCGCATCGCCCACCGCAAAGCGGGTACAACCTTCGCCCACCGCTTCGACCACCCCCGCCAGCTCCAAGCCCAAAATCGGCGAGGCACCGACCGGCGGGGGGTAGCGGCCTTCACGCTGCACAATATCGGCACGATTTACCCCCGCCGCCCGCACCCGTACCCCAAGCTGCCCCGCGCTCGGCATCGGTGTGGGGGCATCGGCCAGATACAGCGTATCGGCACCGCCCTGTGTGGTTTGGAGAATGGCACGCATGGTATTTTCCTCAGAACAAAAAAGGGGATAAGCCGTCAAAGCTTGTGCCAAGGCGCAGGCTGTGGCAAGAATGGTTCTTACAGTTTTCTGAAAGGAATACGCCCATGACTCCCCTCCGCTTTGCAGGCATCAGCAGCACCCTCGCCTTACTCGCCACGCCACTGGCTCATGCCGCCGCACTCCCTGGTGCAGAACTAGGGTTGATTTGGGCCGCACCCTTCTTAGGCTTGCTGCTGTCTATTGCCCTCTTTCCGCTGGTTGCCCCCGCCTTTTGGCATCACCATTTTGGCAAAATCAGTGCGCTATGGGCGATGGCCTTTTTGCTGCCTGCCGCCAGTGTTTACAGCGTGGGGACGGCGGTTGGCGTGGTGCTACACGCGCTGGTCGATGAATACATTCCGTTTATTGTGCTGCTGTTCGCGCTCTACACCGTATCGGGCGGAGTCTTTATTGCCGGCAACCTCCACGGCTCGCCCAAGCTCAACACCACGCTGTTGGCGATAGGCACCGTCTGCGCCAGCATCATGGGCACCACCGGTGCAGCCATGCTGCTGATTCGCCCGCTGCTCCGCGCCAACGACAACCGCAAACACAACGTCCATGTGGTGGTGTTCTTTATCTTTTTGGTGGCCAATATCGGCGGTGGGCTGACCCCGATTGGTGACCCCCCGCTGTTTCTGGGCTTTTTAAAGGGCGTGGATTTTATGTGGACGGTCAAATTTATGGCCGCGCCCGTCGCCTTTGCCGCCGCCTGTGTGCTGCTGCTGTTTTTTCTCGTCGATAGCTATCTGTACCGCAAAGAAGGGACTCAGCCCGCTGACCCCACGCCAGACCAGTCGATTCGCTTGGAAGGCGCGTGGAACTTCGTCCTCGTGGCCATCATTGTCGGGGCGGTGCTGCTCTCTGGCCTGTGGAAGCCCAACGTCGCTTTTGCTGTAGGCGGCGTGGAGCTGCAACTGCAAAATCTGGTGCGCGATGTGATTTTGCTGCTGGCGGCAGGCGTTTCGCTGGCCTTGACCCCCAAGGCCATTCGGGTGGCCAATGACTTCAATTGGTTTCCGATGCTGGAAGTCGGCAAGCTCTTTGCGGGGATTTTTATTGCGATGGCCCCCGCCATTGCCATGCTCCGTGCCGGTACACAGGGCGCATTTGCCCCGTTGGTGGGCTGGGTGACTTCGCCGCAAGGGCAGCCTGTCGATGGCATGTATTTTTGGATGACCGGCGTACTGTCTAGCTTTTTGGACAACGCCCCGACCTATCTGGTGTTTTTCAACCTTGCCCACGGCGATGCGGCCTACATGATGGCCAACATGGCCAGCACCCTGCTGGCGATTTCGGCGGGGGCGGTGTTTATGGGGGCCAACACCTATATCGGCAACGCGCCTAACTTTATGGTCAAAGCCATTGCCGAAAGCCAAGGGGTGAAAATGCCCAGCTTTTTCGCCTATATGCTGTGGTCAACGGTGTGCTTGATGCCGATTTTTGCTGTGTTGAGCGTGCTGTTTTTTTAGGCGACCGCACCGCGCCAGCACCCCCCTGTCACCCGCCCATGCCCCGCTAAATCAGCCACCGTAGCCACGGCTTCCCAGCCTTGGGCGGTCAGCAGAGCCTGCACCGCCTCGCCTTGTTGCCAACCGTGCTCCATCCACAGCCACCCACCCGCCGCAAGGTGAGACGGGGCATCGGCCACAATCCGCCGAATCGCCGCCAAACCATCGGCGTGGTCGGTCAAGGCACTGACCGGTTCAAAGCGCAAATCTCCTTGCGCCAAGTGCGGGTCAGTTTGGGCGATATAGGGCGGGTTGCTCACAATCAAGTCAAACACCTGCCCCGCCAAGGCACTGTACCAATCCGATACCTGCCACTGCACTGCCAACCCAAGCTGCGCCCCGTTACGCTGCGCCACGGCCAAGGCCGCCGCCGAAACATCCACCGCCGACACCGTAGCATCGGGGCGGCTATGCTGAATCGCCAACGCCACCGCCCCGCTGCCGGTGCCGAGGTCCAGCACCCGCCCATTCGGCGGCAGATGGGCGAGGGCGACTTCGACCAAGGTTTCGGTATCAGGACGAGGAATCAGCACATCCGGCGAAACGGCCAGCGTCAGCCCGTAAAATTCGCGCTCCCCCAGCAGATAGGCCATCGGCTCCCCCGCAAGACGACGCGCCACCAGTGCCGCCAAAGCGGCTTGCTGGGCGGGCGAAGGGCTGCGTTCGGGGTGGGTCAGCTGCGCCACGCGGCTCCAGCCGGTCACCGCAGTGACCAGCATGTGGGTTTCGAGACGCGGCAAAGAGGAGGAAGCAGAGGGGGGCATGGATAGACTCGAGAAGAGGGAAAGCGGTTAATACGTGCCGCGCCATGCCCGTCGTAGCAGGTCTGGGTGGGGCGACCAACCACTTTTAAGGCACTTCAGCGTACTGCATCCGCCGCCCAATAATGGCAGCCTTACGGGCAAGACGGGGGTCGGTGCGGTGGGTGTCGTAATAACGGGGATTGGGCACCATGGCCGCCAAGCGCGCAGCTTGAGGCGCAGACAGGCGGGCAGCAGGCTGGCGGTAGTAATAGCGTGCCGCCGCTTCTGCACCAAACACGCCATTGCCCCACTCAATCACGTTAAGGTAAATCTCAAAGATACGCCGCTTATCGAGCAAGGCTTCGAGCATCACGGTAATGATGGCCTCTTCCGCTTTGCGCCACGGGGTGCGCTCGCTAGACAAAAACAGGTTCTTGGCAAGCTGCTGGCTGATGGTCGAGCCGCCCGCCACGATATGCCCCTTGGCGAGATTTTTTTCCCACGCCGCCTGTATCCCCTCCCAGTCGAAGCCCTCGTGCTCTAGAAACTTAGCATCTTCGCTGGCCACCAAAGCACGTTTGAGATGGGGGGAGATTTGGGCGTAGTTGACCCATGTGTGACGCAAGCTGGCATCGGGATTGGCATCTTGCAAATGGACTTCTTGCTCGGTCATAAAGGCCGTGCGCGAAGGGTTGGCTTGCTTCCAGTACAGAATGCAGCCAAAAATCCACAGGTGATACAGCGCGACAGCTGCTACCGGCAACAGCAACAGCCGTCCCAAAAATTTCAACTGAGCACCTCACGCAGCAGCCCCATGACGCGGCGGGTTTCAGGCTTGACCCCACGCCAAATCAGGAACGACTCGGCCGCCTGCTCCACCAGCATCCCCAAGCCATCGGCCAAAATCGCGGCTTTTTCGGCCTGTGCCCGCTTCAGAAAGGGGGTCAGGCCGGCGCTGTAAACCATGTCATAGGCAAGGCTGTCCGGCGCGAAAATGCCGTGCGGAATCGGTGGCAGTTCATCGTGCAGGCTGGTCGAGGTGGCGTTAATCACTACATCAAATTGCCGCCCCGCCAACGCGGGATAGCCCACCCCTTCGATATGGCCGTAGTCAGCAAATTGTGCTGCAAGGGCTTCGGCTTTTTCGACCGTGCGGTTGGCGACGGTGATTTGGGCAGGGTTTTCTTCCAGCAAGGGTAGCAACACCCCTCGCACCGCGCCCCCCGCACCCAACACCAAGACACGCTTACCGGCAAGGGTGACATCAAGGTTGTGCACGATGTCATCCACCAGCCCCACGCCGTCGGTGTTGTCACCGTAAATCACGCCGTCTTTGAACATCAGCGTATTAACCGCTGCGGCAGTCTGCGCGTGGGGAGTCAGCACTTGCGCTAGGTCAAACGCTTCGCCTTTAAAGGGGAGGGTGATATTCAACCCTTTGCCGCCTTGTGCCACAAAGGTATTCACCACTTGGGCAAACTCACCGAGCGGTGCAAACAGGCGGTCATAGCTCAGATTTTGGCCAGTTTGCTTGGCGAACTCGCCATGAATCAGCGGGGATTGGCTATGGGAAATGGGGTTGCCGATAACGGCGTACTGGTCGGTCATGGCAGGGTCTATGTAATTGAACGGTTGAACAAAAAAGCCGAGGCACCGTGTGGGTCAGGGGCGTGCACGACGGCGCACAGCACACCACTGGTCATCGGTGCGTCACTGAGGTGTGTCGATTATGGCAAATCACACGCAGGCTGACCACGAAGACGACCTAAAAAGCCAAACACCCCGCCCCACTGCACCAGTATGGTGCAGAATAAGAGCGGGTTTGCACCCTCTTGGACGTACTGTTTTCTGCATGACGGGCAACCAAGCCTTATGGCAAAATAGGCCGTTGCTCGTTGATTACATGGCATGGTTTCTGCTAGGTCATGTGTTCACACCCTTCTACGCTCACGTCTATGGAGAGAATTATGGCGGTTGCTGACGTTTTGAAATTGATGAAGGAAAACGACGTAAAATTCGTTGACCTGCGTTTTACCGATACCCGTGGTAAAGAACAGCACGTAACCGTGCCAGCACACGTTGTGCTGGAAGACGGCGATGCTTGGTTTGAAAATGGCCACGCCTTTGATGGTTCGTCCATGGCCGGCTGGAAAGGCATCCAAGCCTCCGATATGTTGCTGATGGCTGACCCTTCTACCGCCAACATCGACCCCTTCTTTGACGAACCCACCCTGATTCTGAGCTGCGACGTGGTTGACCCTGCCGATGGCAAGGGCTACGACCGTTGCCCACGTTCCGTGGCAAAACGCGCAGAAGCCTACCTCAAGGCTTCCGGTCTGGGCGATGTCGCTTACTTTGGTCCAGAACCAGAATTCTTCATCTTTGACAGCGTGACCTGGGGTTACGACATGTCTGGCTGCCACGTTAAAGTGAACGCCGAAGAAGCCGCTTGGTCCTCTTCCGAAAGCTACGACGGCAGCAACACCGGCCACCGTCCACGCGTCAAGGGCGGCTACTTCCCAGTACCTCCTGTTGATTCCGCTCAAGATATCCGCTCCGCGATGGTTTTGACGCTGGAAGAAATGGGCGTACCGGTTGAAGTTCACCACCACGAAGTGGCGACTGCGGGTCAAAACGAAATCGGCACCAAGTTCAGCACCCTGACGCAACGTGCTGACTGGACGCAAATCCTGAAGTACGTGGTACACAACGTCGCCCACAGCTACGGCAAAACCGCGACCTTTATGCCTAAGCCTATCGTCGGCGATAACGGCTCCGGTATGCACGTTCACCAATCCATCTGGAAAGATGGCGTAAACCTGTTTGCAGGTGACGGCTATGCAGGTTTGTCCGATTTCGCCATTTACTACATCGGCGGGATTATCAAGCACGCTAAGGCGTTGAATGCCATTACCAACCCTGGCACCAACTCCTACAAGCGTCTCGTGCCACACTACGAAGCACCGGTGAAACTGGCTTACTCCGCCAAAAACCGCTCCGCTTCTATCCGCATCCCACACGTTTCCAGCCCTAAGGGTCGCCGTATCGAAGCGCGTTTCCCTGACCCATTGGCCAACCCCTACCTGTGCTTTGCCGCACTGATGATGGCGGGTCTGGACGGCGTACAAAACAAGATTCATCCTGGCGATCCTGCTGACAAGAACCTGTATGACTTGCCACCAGAAGAAGACAAGCTGATTCCAACCGTCTGCGCTTCGCTCGAAGAAGCACTGGATGCCTTGGACAAAGACCGCGAGTTCTTGACCCGTGGCGGCGTGTTCTCTAACGAATGGATTGACGCTTACCTCGAATTGAAGATGCAAGATGTCAACTTGACCCGTATGACGACACACCCTGTCGAATTCGACATGTACTACTCGCTCTAATCGCCCTGCTGCGCCGGTTCGCCGGTGCAACGCGGTTGCTTAGACAGCAAAATCCCCGCCTAGCGTACCTAGGCGGGGATTTTGTTTTGAGGAGTGCTCAGACCGGCAGCAGGACGGCAACACCCGCCCTGCTAGCCCCTGATATTACAGCCGCTCAATTTGGCTCACATCCCGCACCGCACCGGTATCGGCACTGGTGGTCATCGCGGCGTAAGCCCGCAAGGCAGGGCTCACCACCCGCTCACGGTTAACCGGCTTCCATGCCGCCGCGCCACGGGCTTCCATCGCGGCACGCCGACTGGCCAAGCACGCATCCGACACCGCCAAGCGAATCGTGCGTTGAGGGATGTTGATTTCCAGCGTATCGCCTTCTTCTGCCAAGCCAATCGCGCCGCCTTCTGCGGCTTCGGGGCTAACGTGGCCAATGCTGAGGCCAGAGGTGCCGCCAGAGAACCGGCCATCGGTCAGCAGCGCACACACTTTGCCCAAGCCTTTGGACTTGAGGTAGCTGGTGGGATACAGCATTTCTTGCATCCCTGGCCCGCCCTTAGGGCCTTCGTAGCGAATCAACACCACGTCCCCCGCCACGATGTCATCCGCCAGCACAGCAGCCACGGCATCATCTTGGCTTTCAAAAATCCGTACCCGCCCGCTAAACACCAAAATACTGTCATCCACCCCAGCAGTTTTGACAATACAACCGCGCTCGGCGATGTTGCCGTAGAGCACCGCCAGCCCGCCATCTTGCGAGTACGCATGGGCTTTGCTGCGGATACAGCCTTCAGCGCGGTCGATGTCCAAGTCGGGATAACGCATCGACTGGCTAAACGCCAAAGTGGTACGCACCCCACCAGGGGCAGCACGGTAAAGCACCTTGGCGGCTTCGGTGCAGCTTGGGCGTTCCACGTCCCACGCATCCAAGCCCGCACCCAGCGTCGCGGCATGGATGGTCGGCACGTCACGGTGAATCAGCCCCGCGCGGTCGAGCTCGCCCAAAATACCAATCACGCCACCGGCACGATGAACATCTTCCATGTGATATTTTTGGGTGGCGGGGGCGACTTTGGCTAGGCAAGGCACACGGCGCGAAATGCGGTCGATGTCCTGCATGGTAAAGCGCACTTCGGCTTCACGCGCGGCGGCCAACAAGTGCAGCACGGTATTGGTGGAGCCACCCATCGCCACGTCGAGGCTCATGGCGTTTTCAAAGGCTTCGAACGTGGCAATGCTGCGGGGCAAAACACTCAGGTCGTCTTGCTCGTAGTAACGCTTGGCCAGCTCAACAATGGTGCGCCCTGCCTGCAAGAACAATTCTTTGCGGTCAGCGTGGGTTGCCAACAACGAGCCGTTGCCGGGCAGCGACAAGCCCAACGCTTCGGTCAGGCAGTTCATCGAGTTAGCGGTAAACATCCCCGAGCACGAGCCGCAGGTAGGGCAGGCCGAGCGTTCAATGGCGGTTACTTCTTCGTCGCTGACCTTGCTGTCGGCGGCTTCGACCATCGCATCGACCAAATCCAGCTTGCGGACACCTTCGCCCCACTGCACTTTACCGGCCTCCATCGGCCCCCCCGAGACAAAAATCACGGGGATATTCAGGCGCAGCGCGGCCATCAACATGCCAGGGGTGATTTTGTCGCAGTTAGAGATGCACACCAGCGCGTCGGCACAGTGGGCATTGACCATGTATTCGACCGAATCGGCAATCAAATCGCGGCTAGGCAAGGAATACAGCATCCCGCTGTGCCCCATAGCGATGCCGTCATCAATCGCGATGGTGTTAAATTCTTTGGCGATGCCGCCGGCCTTTTCAATTTCGCGGGCGACCAACTGACCAAGGTTGTGCAGGTGAACATGCCCTGGCACAAATTGGGTAAAGCTATTGGCGATGGCAATAATCGGCTTGCCAAAGTCGCCATCATTCATGCCAGTCGCACGCCACAAAGCGCGTGCGCCAGCCATGTTGCGACCATGAGTAGAAGTGCGGGAACGGTAAGCGGGCATGGGGTTTCCCCTGTGTCAAAAAGTGTATTGTGCGGGGTACGGCTGGGCGAGGGCAAGGTGCGCGTGGCAGCCAGACAAAGCAAAACGGGAACTGCTGGAGTCCCCGTTTTGTTTATCGCGCAGCACCAGTGTGCAAACCCTAGGCTGCGGATAGGTACGTCAATTAAGCTTCTACGTCGTCTTGCGCGTGCAGTGCCGCGCTCTTTTCAGCCGCATGGTGGTCGGTTACTTTTTCCTTGTGCTTCAGCACTTGGCGGTCGAGCTTATCCATCACCAAATCAATCGCGGCATACATGTCCGCATTGCTGGCTTCGACGTGGATATCTTTGCCCTTCAGGTGAACGCCGACTTCGGCTTTTTGTTCCAGCTTGTCCACGGACAGTGTGACGCTAACAGCAATAACGTTGTCAACGTGGCGGGTAACACGTTCCAGCTTGGCTTCGACGTGTTCGCGCAGTGCGGGGGTGACATCAAGATGAATGCCGGTGATTTTCAGGTTCATACCTTGCTCCTTCTTGGGAAAGCCCTCACTCCATCGAGTGGGACGTGGTCACGGGCGTGATGTTGTCCGTGAGACCAAATTATAGTAACAGTTGCGTTATGCGCTTTAGGAAAAAACTTTGCCTAACTATGCAGATAGGGGCGGTTACAAAAATTTCAAATACTTTTTCGCTGATTAACCGGCGGAATGTGCAATGCCTCGCGGTATTTGGCCACCGTGCGCCGCGCAACTTGTATGCCCTCTTTATCAAGCATATCAGCCAGTGCAGAGTCCGACAGGGGTTTTTTCGGGTCTTCGGCGGCCACCATCTGGCGTAGCCGCGCCTTAATGGCCATCGCCGAGCACTCGCCCCCCGCATCGGTTTCGAGCGACCCACCAAAAAAATACTTCAGCTCAAATACGCCGCGTGGGCAGAGCAGGTATTTTTGTGTGGTCACGCGGGAGATAGTGGATTCATGCAGCCCCAGTTCGTCGGCGATTTCGCGCAGCACAAGGGGGCGCATCCCCAGCTCGCCAATTTCAAAGAAGGCCTGCTGCCGCGCTACGATGGCTTCGGACACCCGCAAAATGGTCTCAAACCGCTGCTGCACATTGCGAATCAGCCACTTCGCCTCTTGAAGCTGTGTGGTTAGCCCGCTGCCGCCTTCGCGATGTTGCTGCAGCAAACCGGCGTACAGCGTGTTGACCTTGAGCTTGGGCATGACCGAAAAGTTGAGGCTCGCACCCCAACTGCCCGCGTGTTTTTTGACCACCACATCCGCTGCGACATACTGGGTAGCACCGCGCCCAAAGCCCGCCGCAGGACGGGGATTCAGCGTTCCCACCAACTGAATTGCCGCCCGCAAGGCTTCATCATCACAATGCAGAGCACGTTTTAGGCGGGTGTAGTCACGCTGCGCCAACAGCGGCAAGTGCTGCTCAACCAGCAGACGGGTTAGCGCGTGGACAGGGGTTTGCGGCTGGGCACTGAGCTGCAGCCCAAGAAACTCGGCCAAGGTACGCGAAGCCACACCGACGGGGTCGAACTGCTGCAGCAGGGTTAAGCCAACGTGGAGTTCTTCGGGGTCTATCGCCAGCTCGGCGGGCAAATCGGCACACACATCCTCTAGGCTTTGCGGCAGGTAGCCGTCTTCATCCAGTGCTTCAATCAGCAAGGTCACCAACGCACGGTCACGGTGCGCCAAAGCATGTTCGGGGACTTGCGCCAGCAGATGTTCGCGCAGGGTATGTTCGATGGCGACATTGGCGTGGGGGTCGTAGTCGTCTGAGCTGTGGCTGCCGCCACCCCAGTCGCTAAAGTCCGTCATTTCGGTATCGCGGGCTTCGCGGTTGTCGTCTTCGGTGTGCAGCTCGGACTGGTCTGGGGCGGGGGTGTCGGGGCTCGGGCTGACGACGGGCAAAGGCTCACGCTCTGGCGTGTCCTCGGGCTCGACCTCCTCGCGCTCCAGCATTGGGTTGTCGTGCAGCAAGGTGTCGATTTCTTGCTGGAGGTCGAGCGTAGAAAGCTGAAGCAGGCGAATCGCTTGTTGCAGTTGAGGGGTTAGGGTCAGTTGTTGACTGGCTTTGAGTTGCAGGCTTTGTTTCATTGGCAGGTCAGCGCAGCTTAAAGGCGGAAGTGTTCTCCAAGATACACGCGGCGCACGTTTTCGTCTTGCACCAATTCTTCCGGCTTGCCTTTAGCCAGCACCGCCCCTTCGTTGATGATGTAGGCGTGGTCGCAGATAGCCAGTGTTTCGCGCACATTGTGGTCGGTAATCAGCACCCCAATCCCTCGTTCACGCAGGTAGGCAATGATTTTTTGAATATCAATCACGGCAATCGGGTCCACCCCCGCAAAAGGCTCATCCAGCAAGATAAAGCGGGGACGGGTGGCCAGCACACGGGCGATTTCAACCCGCCGCCGCTCACCGCCAGACAAGGACAAGGCCGGTGCATCGCGCAAGTGGGCAATGCTCAGCTCGTCGAGCAAAGTATCCAAGGACTGCTCGGCTTGTTTGCCTTTTTCCCCCGCAATTTGGAGGATGGCCAAGATATTTTCTTCGACCGTCATCTTGCGAAAAATAGATGCCTCTTGCGGCAGGTAGCCTAGGCCCAACCGTGCCCGTTGGTGAATAGGCAAGTGGCTCAGGTTGGTTTCATCCAAGAAAATCTCGCCGCCATCGGCCGTCACCAAACCCACAATCATGTAAAAGCTGGTGGTCTTGCCCGCCCCATTGGGACCCAGCAGCCCCACGACTTCCCCGCTTTCAATCTCAAGCGACACCGACTGCACCACTGTGCGTTTGCCATAGCGTTTTTTCAGGTTGCGGACGCTCAGCACACTGGATGCGGTACTCATGGCTGATCCTTCTTTTTGGGCTGCAAAATCACCGTCACCCGCCCTTTGTTGCCATCTTTACCGGTGGTAGTGCCTGCTGTGCCCCCGCCACCGTTGACTTGGTAGGTTTCGTCGCGGGTGTTGTAGACAATATGCGCCCCCATCACGATGTCCTCGCCCCGTTTAAGCCGAGCATTGTCAAACAGCTGCACCGTGTTTTTGGCACTGTCGAACTCAACCCGTTTGCCTTGGGCATCCAACCACTCGTTTTTACCTTCGATTTTTTGGCGGAAAGTGGCGGGGCTGCCGTGGGCGATGGCTTGTTGATTGCCCGCCTTGTCTTGCACCACTTGGGCACGCGCGGCACGCAGCAGAATCGTCCCTTGCGTCACCACCACATTGCCTTCGTACACGGTCAACCCTTTGGGCTGGTCTAGGCTGGCGCGGTCGGCTTCGATTTGGATGGGTTTTTCGCGGTCAGCGGCATCGGCGTGGGCAGGGTGCGCACCAAGCAAACCGGCACTGACCAGCAGCACGCCTAACAGGGCGGTGCGTATTCCGTTAGTGGGGAGGAGGCGCATGGGTAATCTTCACTCTCGAAGGCAGGTTCAGAAATTGGGTGGTGTCGTCGTAGGCCAGCCCCACACTGCGAATCACCGTTCCCCCTTGGGTCATCACAGCAGGGGCAGCAGTGCGAGCCGTGCGCTTGTCCATATCCACACTCAATTGGGTGGTGACAAGGCGGCTAGGCGGGGCATCGGGGCGAAAGCGGGTCAGCGTGACTTCTTTGGCAAAATAGCCCTGTTGCCGCTTGGGATTGTATTGCCCTTCGGCACCAACAATCTCGACCGACAGCTGCTGGGCGGCGTATTGCTTCAGGTGGGGCTGCTGCAAGTAAATGGTGTCGTTATGCGGAAACTGCCATGCCTGCTTGCCGACGAGGGTTTGCTTCACCTGCCCCTTGCCGTCAAAGACCGTGGCGGTAAAGTCATACAGCACATAGTCTGGCGCACCGGTCTCTGGACGCGCGTTGCCCATGCCCAGCCAGTCGGTGATGGTATCGAGCCAAAACGTCAGCCCGCCCAGCAGGACAATCAGCAAAATAGGAAACAGACGAGAGGGGCGATGGGTCATGCCAAGTAGTCTGCCAAAATGGCATCCAGCTTGCCTTGGGCGTGCAAAATCAGCTCACAGGCTTCACGCACCGCCCCGCGTCCGCCGCGTGCGCCGGTGACATAGTGGGCATGGGTTTGGACACTGTGGGGCGCATCGGGGACGGCAATCGCCAAGCCCACGCGGCGCAGCACCGGCAAGTCAATCACATCGTCGCCCATATAGGCGCACTCTGCAGCGGTCAGGCCGGTGGCTTCGAGCAGCGCGGCAAAGGCCTCGCCCTTGCTGCCGATGCCCTGATAAACGTGGGCAATCCCCAAGGCTTCGGCACGGACTTCGACGCAACGGGCTTTGCGCCCGCTGATAATCGCCAAGGTCACGCCGCTTTTACGCAGCAAGGTCAGCCCCAAGCCATCGGGGGCGTAAAAGGCTTTGAGCTCGTCACCGGCATCGGTGATATACACGCTGCCATCGGTCAGCACGCCATCCACATCCATGATGAACAATTTGATGGGGCGGGCAAGGGTATGAATCGGCTGCATTCAAAAAATCCAATCAGTTAGACCACGCCAGCGCGTAGCAAATCGTGCATGTTAAGCGCACCGACCAGCTTGCCTTGTGCCACCACCAGCAGACCGTTAATTTTGTCGTGCTCTAGGGTTTGCAAGGCTTCGGCGGCAAGACGCTCTGGGGCGATGGTGCGCGGATGGGGGTTCATGGCGGAGGACACCGGTGCGAGGGGGTCAAACAACCCACGGTCGAGCACACGGCGCACATCGCCATCGGTAAAGACACCGACCAACCCGCCTTCGGCATCACAGATGGCCGTCATGCCCAGCCCTTTGCGGCTGATTTCATACAGCGCATCTTTCAGCGGCGTGCTGGGGGTGACGGTGGGAAGGGCTTCGCCGTGGTGCATCACATCCGCCACCCGCACCAACAGCCGCCGACCCAAGCTGCCACCAGGGTGGGACAGGGCAAAGTCTTCTTCGCGGAAGTTGCGGGCATCAAGCAAAGTCACCGCCAGCGCGTCGCCCAAGGCCAAGGCGACGGTGGTACTGGTGGTGGGGGCGAGACCCAGTGGGCAGGCTTCGCGGGTGACAGCGGCATCAAGCAAAACATCGGCTTCGCGCCCTAGGGTGGAATGAGGACGACCGGTCATCCCTATCAGCACCACGCCCTTACGCCGCAGGGCAGACAGCAGGGCAATCACCTCGTCTGACTCGCCAGAATGGGACAGTGCCAGCACCACGTCTTGTCCGGTAATCATGCCCAAATCGCCATGAGCGGCTTCGGCGGGATGCATAAAAAACGCTGGGGTGCCGGTAGAGGCCAGCGTGGCGGCAATTTTGCGCCCCACATGTCCAGACTTGCCCATGCCGGTCACCACCACTCGCCCCTTGCAGGCCAAGAGTGCGTCTACTGCCGCGAGAAAGCTGCCGTCTAAACGCCGTGCCAGAGCCAAAATAGCCTCAGCCTCGGTCGTCAGCACGGTTTGCGCCAAAGAGAGGCGATGAGCAGGGAGGGGAAGGGTCATAAGCAGAGAAACCGTGCGCCAAGTAGCAGAAAAATAACCGGACGAATGACCAGAACGCAGGGGGATGCCCCCTAAATGCGGGCAGATGCACCCGCTAAAGTCCCAGACAATCCAAGAATCCGTCGAGTATAACCAAGTTATAATTCTGCTGCACCGAGAGCCACCCCGTGTGCCGCCCCTCGCGCTTGCCTCCCCCGCCATTCCAAAAAAGAAGCTGCCGATGCACTCGCTTGCCCCCGTCGTTGCCATTTTGCTCGCCGCCGTTTTGGTCGTGGTGCTGTGCCGCAGCATCCGCGTCCCCGCGATGCTGGGCTATTTACTGGTCGGCTTTATTGTCGGCCCTGGCGCGCTGTCGCTGATTACCGACTCGGTGCAAACCCGATTCTTGGGCGAAATTGGCGTGGTGTTTTTGATGTTTTCGATAGGCTTGGAATTTAGCCTGCCCAAGCTCCGCGCCATGCGCCAAATTGTGTTTGGGCTTGGGTTTGCACAGGTCGCCGTGACGCTATTGCTGACCATGGTCGTGGTGATTTTGCTGCATGGGGAGCCGCTCACCGGCTTTGCCTTGGGCGCGGTGGCCGCCCTGTCCTCCACCGCCATTGTGTCCAAGCTACTGACCGAACGCCTCGAACTCAACGCCCCGCACGGCCAGCTTTCCATTGGCGTGCTGCTGTTCCAAGACATCGCCGTGGTACCGCTGCTGGTGGTGATTCCCGCCTTTGCCGCGAACTCCGATTCGCTGTGGCAAGACCTCGGCATGGCCTTGGTCAAAGTTGTGATGGTGATGGTGCTGCTGTTCGCCATCGGCCAAAGGCTAATGCGCCCGTGGTTTCATGTAGTGGCACGGCAGCGGTCGTCCGAATTGTTCATGATTAACGTGTTGCTGGTCACGCTGGGCATTGCCTACCTGACCGAACTGACAGGGCTGTCCTTGGCCTTGGGCGCGTTTGTGGCGGGGATGCTGATTTCGGAAACCGAATACCGTTATCAGGTGGAAGAAGACATCAAGCCCTTCCGCGACATCATGCTGGGGTTTTTCTTTGTCACCATCGGGATGCGGCTAGATATCTCGGTGCTGAACAATAGCTTTGGCGAAGTCTTCGCCTTTGCGGGCTTTCTGGTGTTTGGCAAAGCGGGGCTGATGTATGCCACGGGGCGGCTGTTTGGCTATAAGCAAGGCGAATCCCTCCGCACCGCACTGGCCTTGGCGCAGGGCGGCGAGTTTGGCTTTGTGCTGCTGGCACTGGCGGGCAATCTCAAGCTCATTTCGGCCAATACCGAGCAATCGGCGATTGCGGCGGTGCTGATTTCGATGCTGGTTTCGCCGTTTTTGATTGGGCAAAGCGACCGACTGGTACGCCGCCTGATTAAAGCCGATTGGATGGCACAAGCCGCTGACCTCCACCAAATTTTGGTCACCAGCATGATGCGCACCGACCATGTGCTGATTTGCGGCTATGGCCGCAGCGGGCAAGCGTTGGCGCGATTTTTGGAACGCGAAGACATCTCGTTTTTCGCCTTGGACCTCGACCCCGAGCGGGTGCGTGAAGCCGCTGCGGCAGGCGATGCGGTGGTGTTTGGCGATGCCGCCAAAAAAGAAGTGCTGCTGGCGGCGGGCTTGATGCGTGCCAAAGCCTTGGTGGTGACCTATGCCGACACGCCGTCTTCGATTCGGATTTTGCAGGTGGTGCAGGGGATTCGCCCTGACTTGCCGGTGATTATCCGCACCATCGACGACACCGATATCGACGTGCTGCGCGAGGCCGGCGCAGATGAAGTGGTGGCCGAAGTGATGGAAGGCAGCCTGATGCTGGCCTCGCAAGCCTTGATGTCGCTGGGGGTGCCGCTGAACCGTGTGCTGCGGGGCATTCGGGCGGTACGGGAAGAACGTTACGGGCTGTTTCGCGGGTTTTTCCGAGGCATGACCGATGAAAGCCTCGCACTCGACGATGCCCAACAGCCCCGCCTTGCCGCCATTATGCTGACCCCAGGGGCAGCGGCCATCGGCAAAACCTTGCAAGAGCTGGCATTCGACACCCTCGGTTTACGAGTACGCACCGTCAAACGCCATGCCGCCCGCCACGCCAGCCCCGCCCTCGATTTTGCGCTCGAAGCCGACGATGTGCTGGTGCTGCTGGGCACGCCCGAGCAACTGGCCACCGCCGAGCTGATTTTACTGGGGGGCAACAAGGCCGGTGGGCGGCACTAGTTCCCCTTCAAGAATAACCTTGGCCAAGTGCATTTTGGCCAGATAGTCTGAGGCCGCAGGGGTTAGGTGGCCGTAGTCCCATGTTGTCACACTGGTTTTGTCCTGCGTATCAAAGTAGGTCAAACACCCTGCAGCATTACAAAACACCGATTGCACATCCACAAACACGCTGCCCGCTGTATTTTTAAACTCGGCGGCCAAAGCGCGGTTGCTGGCAAGCACCTCTTGATTGACCCCCACCATGGTGCGTTGGGGGGTGTCATGCCACAGCTTGCGCAAAATCAAACGAGGAAGCGGTGCCGTCCAATGGGGGGTTGCACCCGCAAACACGACCTTCTTCACCCCTAGGTGATGGAGCTTGGCAGCAAGGGCTTGCATGGTCTGGCGTTGATGGCCCTGCTCCTGCCCCACCAGCACCACGTCAGGCGGGCTAGCCGCGATCGTTTTGAGCGCGAACCAGTTGGACTGCTGGCAATAATCGACTGTAGAAGGCTGCGTAGCAGTAAGGCTAGGCGCACAGCCCGAGCTGGCCACCTGCAAAACTTGCCAGTCCGCAGGGAGGTTTTCACGCAAGCCAGCATAAAACTGCTGGGCATGCGAATCCCCCCAAATCAATACAGCATGGGGCTGGGTAGGCTGGCGGACGGTACAACTGGCCTCGAGCATCGGTACCGGCACTTGCGTCGCTTTGCCCTGCCGCCGCTGGGCAAGGTCGTAAAAATTGCACCCATCGCGGTAATACTCGGCCAACCGGATTTTTTTGAAGTACGCCTGCTCAGGGAGGCTGTTGTCAAAATAATGGGCATAGGCACTTTTTTCAGCAGTGCGGTAACCCGTCCCTTCTAGCCCACCATGGGTATAGCTATGCAGCCCCAAGCCCCCCACTATCGCCACACCAAGCACCAACCCTGCAGTTTCTGCACGGCTGTGCGTTGCGCCAAAACGGATAGGCTTTTCAACAAAGCGGTAGGTTAACCATGCCAGCACCACAGACAGTGCCACTGCGGCCAACCGTACCCCGCGAGAAGGCACTTCACTTTCGATAATGTAGGCAAACGACAGCAAAGGCCAATGCCACAGATAGAGCGGAAAGCTAATCAACCCAAACCACACCACTATCCGATGCGCCAATACGGTTCGGTTAAACCATGCCCTAGGCCCTGCCGCGATAATCAGTGCAGCTCCAAGTGTAGGCAACAATGCCCATGCACCGGGAAACACACTCCCCTTGTTCAGCAGTGCCATGCCCATCGCTAACAACCCACCTCCCAATAGGGACACCCCATTGGCACGACGTGGTGTCAGTACGGCCAAAAGCGCGGGTTTGTGGAGCGTGGTATAGGCCAGCATTGCGCCAATCAGCAGCTCCCAAAAACGGGTATAGGGGGCATAAAACGTACCAATGGGGTCGCGCTGAACCAGACTGAGGTTGAGCCCAAATGACACCACCGCCAGCAAAAAAATAATGCCCCACAGGCGGTGGCGTTGCTGCCATACCGCCCACAACAGAAGCGGCCAAATAATGTAGAACTGCTCCTCAATACCCAAAGACCAAAGATGGAGCAAAGGCTTGGCTTCGGCGGCCTCGTCAAAATAGCCGCTTTCTTGCTTTAAAATAAAATTGGCAATAAACCCTGCCCCGCCCGCCAAATGCTTACCCAGCTGTTGGTATTCTTCTGCCAGCAAGACAAACCACCCCAGCACATAGCAACTCAACAGCACTAAAAATAGAGCCGGAAAAATGCGCTTGACCCGACGGCCATAAAATTCAGCAAGGCTAAAGCTGCCCCGCGCTAGGTTGTCGAACAAAATGGTGGAAATTAGGAAGCCTGAAATGACAAAGAAAATATCCACGCCAATAAAGCCGCCCTTGACCATGCCAGGGAAGGCATGAAACCCGACTACGGAGAGCACCGCCAGCGCACGCAGCCCATCAATATCGGCACGGTATTTGGGATGGGTACTAGGGGGGTGCGAGGCAGTCAAAGCAGTCATGGCACAGCAGAGCCTTGGAGACAGAAAGGCGCAAAGTATAACCAAGTCTGGCCAATACAAGGGGGGGTTGCCACGCCCGCTCGCCTCGTTCTTGCTAGCAGAAACCCCGCCGTCCCCGCACCACCCCCTGCCGAAGGCTTTATACTGCCGCCTATCGTTTTGCCTTCGCCCCCTATCAGACTGTCGCTTAAGCATAAAACCACTATGACCACACCCCAAACGCACTACCGTGCCGACTATCAACCCTCCCCGTTCTTGATTGACCGCGTCGATTTGGAATTTGACATCCACAGCGACCACACCCGTGTCAGTGCACGGCTGGTGGTCAAGCGTAATCCTGCGGCTGCGACAGCGGATGCGCCCTGCTTGGTGCTGGATGGCAGTGCCCCCTTGCTCAGCGTGCGGCTAGATGGCGAAACCCTGACCGAGGCGGATTACACCTTGGGGGCGGATAGCCTGACCCTCCACAGCGTGCCTGAGAGCTTTATCTTGGATGTGGAAACCACGCTAGACCCTGTAGCCAATACCTCGCTGATGGGGCTGTATGCCTCCGGCGGCAATCTCTACACCCAATGCGAGCCCGAGAGCTTCCGCAAAATCACCTATTACCTTGACCGCCCCGACATCATGGCCAAGTTCTCCACCACCCTGATTGCCGACCGCCAGCAGTATCCCGTCCTGCTGTCTAACGGCAACCAAGTGGGCTCGGGGCTGACCGAAAACCGCAAACGACACTGGGTCAAGTGGGTGGACCCCTACCGCAAACCGGCGTATTTGTTTGCCCTCGTGGCGGGCAAGTTGGTGGCGCAAACCGATGAGTACGTCACCCACAGCGGCAAACATGTGGCACTGGTGATTTACGTCCGCCCCGAGGACCTCGATAAAGTGGACCACGCCATGCTGTCGCTGAAAAAAGCCATGCAGTGGGACGAAGACACCTTTGGGCTGGAATACGACCTCGACACCTACATGATTGTGGCGGTGGGCGACTTCAACATGGGGGCGATGGAAAACAAAGGGCTGAATATCTTCAACACCAAGTTTGTGTTGGCCAGCCGCGATACCGCCACCGACATCGACTTTGAAGGGGTCGAAGCCGTCATTGCCCACGAGTATTTCCACAACTGGACCGGCAACCGCGTCACCTGCCGCGACTGGTTTCAGCTCAGCCTCAAAGAAGGGCTGACCGTGTTCCGCGACCAAGCTTTTTCTGCCGACATGCAAAGCCATGCGGTCAAGCGGATTGAGGATGTGCGCCAACTGCGGGCTTTGCAGTTTCCAGAAGACGCAGGCCCCGCCGCCCACCCCGTGCGCCCCGAGTCGTATATCGAAATGAACAATTTCTACACCATGACGGTGTACGAAAAAGGGGCGGAAGTGGTGCGGATGATGCACACCTTGGTGGGGGCAGAGGGTTTCCGCAAAGGCATGGAGCTGTACTTCCGCCGCCATGATGGCCAAGCCGTGACCTGCGATGATTTTGTTGCCGCGATGGCCGATGCCAACCAAATCGACCTCGGCCAATTTACCCGCTGGTATGCCCAAGCCGGCACGCCCCAACTGACCGCCTCGCTGGCGTGGTTTGAGTCGGGGCATACCGCTTCGCTGACCGTACGCCAAAGCACCCCCGATACGCTGGGGCAAACCGATAAGCTGCCGCTGCATATTCCGCTGGCACTGGGCTTTTTGGGCCAAGCGGGTGAGGCTCTCCCCGTCACCTTGGCGGGGGAAACCACCCCCGGCCCCACGTCGCGGGTGCTGTCGGTGACCGAAGCCGAGCAAACCTTTACCTTTATCGACCTCGACCAACGTCCGCTGCCATCTTTGCTGCGGGGATTTTCTGCGCCGGTGCGGCTGGGCTACGCCTACACCAACGACGAGCTGGCCTTTTTGCTGGCGCACGACAGCGACCCCTTTAACCGCTGGGAAGCAGGGCAAAAGCTCGCGCTGAACGAAATGGTGCGGCTGTATCAGGGCAAAGGGGCGGATACCGTGGCACCCGCGCTGATTGCCGGTTTTGCACGGGTGCTGGATGACAGTGCCGCCGACCCCGCTTTTGCCGCGCTGGTGTTGACCCTTCCCGCCGAAGCCGAGCTGTTCGAAGCCCTCGACCACGCCGACCCCACGCGGGTGTGTGCCATTCACCAGTCGGTGCGGAGTGTGCTCAGCGTAGCCCTCAACGACCGCTGGCTGGCAGCCTATACCGCCCAGCAGCGCGAAGACTTTGTGCTGGAAGAAAGCGGCGCACGCGCCCTGAAAAACCTGTGCTTGGCGTATTTGGCACTCACCCCGTCGCCTGATTTTATTTTGCTGGCGGATACGCATTACCGCCAAGCCAACAATATGACCGACCGCATGGGGGCACTGTCTGCGCTGGCGGATACCGACTTGGCCATCCGCGCCACCTTGTTTGCCGACTTTGCCGACACCTATGCCCGCGACCCCTTGGTAATGGACAAATGGTTCAGCCTGCAAGCCAGCAGCCGTCGCCCCGATGTGCTGGAAACCGTGACCGCCTTGCTTGACCACCCCGCGTTTTCGCTGACCAATCCCAACAAGGTGCGAGCCTTGGTCGGCGCGTTTAGCCGCAACTTACTGGGCTTCCACCGCCCCGATGGCGCGGGCTACCGCTTTGTGACCACGCAAATCTTGGCACTCGACCCACTCAACCCCCAAATCGCCGCCCGCTTGGCAGGGGGATTTAACCGCCGCAACAAGGTTACACCGGCCTTGGCGGCGCATATGTATGCCGAGCTAAACCACATTGCCAACACCCCCAGCTTGTCCCGCGATGTGTACGAAATCGTCTCACGCAATTTAGCCAGCGGTGGGTAACCCCTCTAACGCCCTGCTGCTGGGCGGCCTCTGGCTGGTCTGGGGCTATACGTGGGTGCTGACCAAACAGGGCTTGCTATGGATGGGGCCGCTGGAATTTGCCACGGTGCGGATTGTGCTGGCTTTAGGCGCATTGGGGGCAGTGCTGCTGTTCACAGGGCGGCCTCTGCGCCCGCCGCCGTGGCGACCGACCTTGGCCTTGGGGCTGACCCAAACCGCAGGCTTTACCGGCCTGTCTAGCCTCGCCTTGGTGGCGGGAGGGGCGGGCAAAGTCTCGGTGCTGGCCTATACCATGCCGTTTTGGGTGCTGCCGATGGCGTGGTTTTGGTTGGGCGAGCGGCCCAGCCGAGGGCAATGGGGTGCAGTGGGGGTGGCCGCGCTGGGGCTGTTGGCGATTTTGGAGCCGTGGCAGGGTAAACACGCGTGGCTGTCCGATGGCTTGGCGGTGGGCTGTGGCATCGCATGGGCGGCCAGTGCCGTGATTGCCAAACGCTTGCGTGCCACCCATCGCGTCGATGTGCTCAGCCTGACTTTCTGGCAAATGGTCTGGGGGGCGTGGCCGCTACTGGGCTTGATGTTGGTGTTCCCGGGCAAGCCTACGGTGTGGAATGCCGAGCTGGTAGTGGCCTTGGGCTTTGCCGGTATTTTGGCGGCGGGCTTGGGCTGGCTGATTTGGCTGGTGCTACTCAGTCGCCTGTCAGCAGGAACAGCCGCGCTGAATGTGTTGATTATTCCCGCTGTGGCCGTCTTGGCTGCATGGCTGCAATTGGGCGAGCGTCCTTCGCCGTTTGAACTGACGGGCATGGTGCTGATTGCACTGGCTCTTTTGCGTTTGGCGTGGCTGGCGGGACACCCTGCTGCTGCGCCCGCCGCACCTTCTCCTGCTGCCCCCCAAAGAGGTTCACCATGAACGATGACCACCGCACGCTTTCTATGACCTTGCTGATGACTCCTGACATGGCCAATTTTTCCGGCAATGTGCATGGCGGCGCGATTCTGAAGTTGCTCGACCAAGTGGCCTACGCCTGCGGCAGCCGCTATGCCGGTCACTATGTGGTGACGCTGTCCGTAGACCAAGTGACGTTTAAGCAGCCGATTTATGTGGGCGAAATGGTGACGTTTTTGGCCACGGTCAACCACGTCGGCACCACCTCGATGGAAGTGGGGATTAAGGTGCTGGCCGAAAACATCCATACCCGCACCGTACGCCATACCAATAGCTGCTATTTCAGCATGGTGGCGGTCGATGCCGAGGGTAAGCCGCTGGCGATTCCGCCGCTAGAGTTGAGCACCGATGAAGCCCGCGCCCGTTTTCTCAAAGCGATTCGCCGCAAAGCCGCCCGCCGTGCGTTGAGTGAGGCGGAGGCGTAGCACCTTGCTTAGAACCTGTTTGCGATTTCTATGGCGCAGGGGTTGCCAAGGCGAAATTTGGAAAAAAAGCGGCGTTGGACTTGAATTCACACGCATATTTTTACGAATTTTAACGCAGGATCACGGCTGCTTTGAGCATGGCGGCAGCCAGGCAAGCGCAAAAAAGGCCACGCTGAAGCATGGCCTAATCGTTTAGCCGCCCCCCATCGTGCAGGGGGGCGTGTATTACACCCCTTCCAGCAACAGGGCGTTAATCCGCTTCACAAAAGCAGCGGGGTCTTGGGGCTGACCACCTTCCACCAGCAAAGCTTGGTCAAACAGCACCGAAGCCAAATCAGCAAAGCGCGTGGTGTTGTCGCGGCTGGCATCCAGCTTTTTGACCAGCGGGTGCGCGGGGTTGACCTCCAAAATGGGCTTGGTATGGCGAATTTCTTGCCCTGCGGCCTTCAGCAGACGCTCCAAATGGCCGCCCATATCGTGCTCATCAGCCACCAAACAGGCAGGCGACTCGGTCAAGCGATGGGTGACGCGGACTTCTTTGACTTGCTCGGTCAGCGCGGCTTTGAGTGCATCCACCAGCGGTGCAAGGGCGGTTTCGCTGGCTTTCTGCTCGGCTTTTTCCGCTTCATCCTCTAGCGTGCCCAAGTCCAACGCACCCTTGGCAACAGAAACCAAATGCTTGCCGTCAAACTCGGTCAGGTGAGAAATCAACCATTCATCTACGCGGTCGGTCAGCAGCAGCACTTCCACGCCTTTTTTGCGGAAGACTTCTAGATGGGGGCTGGCCAGCGCGGCGGTGTAGGTATCGGCGGTCAGGAAGTAAACCTTGTCCTGCCCCTCCTTCATCCGTGCCACATAGTCAGCCAAGGCCACGGTTTGGGCACTGCCCTCCCCTGCGGTCGAGGCAAAACGCAAGAGCTTGGCGACGCGCTCGCGGTTGGCGAAATCTTCGCTGACCCCTTCTTTCAGCACTTGGCCGAACTCACTCCAGAAGGTGGCGTATTTGTCGGCTTGGTGAGCGGCGAGGTCGTCGAGCACGCCCAAGATTTTTTTGACGCAACCGGCACGGATGGCATCAATGTCTTTTGAGCCTTGCAGCAGCTCACGGCTGACGTTGAGCGGCAAATCGGCCGCATCAATCACCCCACGGATAAAGCGCAGATAGCGTGGCATCAGCTTTTCTGCGTCTTCCATGATAAACACACGGCGGACATACAGTTTGACCCCGTGGCTGCCGTCGCGGTCAAACAGGTCAAACGGGGCTTTGGCGGGGATATAGAGCAGCTCGGTGTACTCTTGCCGACCTTCAACACGGGCATGGCTCCACGCCAAGGGGTCTTGGTAGTCGTGGGCGACATGCTGGTAGAAAGCTTTGTAGTCTTCGTCGCTGATGTCTGCTTTGGGGCGCGCCCACAGAGCCGAAGCCTGATTGACGGTTTCTAGGCTGGCGGCCACCGTTTCTTGGCCTTCTGCATCTTGCTCCGCAGGCTTTTCCATCAGGATAGGCAGGGTGATGTGGTCGGAGTATTTGCGGATGATGCCCTTGAGTCGCCACGCGTCGAGCAGTTCATCTTCGCCTTCGCGCAGGTGCAGGGTGATGGTGGTGCCACGGGTAGGCAATTCAACCGGCTCTAGGGTGTAATCGCCTTCGCCAGCCGATTCCCAGCGCACACCTGCACTGGCGGGCAAGCCGGCGCGGCGGGTGCTGAGGGTGACGCGGTCGGCCACAATAAACGAGGCGTAAAAGCCCACACCAAATTGGCCAATCAGGGTGGCATCTTTTTTGGCATCGCCGGTGAGCCGGTCAAAAAAAGCGCGGGTGCCAGATTTGGCGATGGTGCCGATGTGTTCGATGACTTCTTCGCGGCTCATCCCGATGCCGTTGTCGGTAATGGTCAGCGTGCGGGCGGCGGGGTCGATGGCGAGGGAAATTTGCAGGTCGCTGTCGTTTTCGTACCAATCGGGATGGTCGAGTGCTTCGAAGCGGAGTTTATCGGCGGCATCGGAGGCATTGGAAATCAGCTCGCGCAAAAAGATTTCTTTGTCCGAATACAGCGAGTGAATCATCAGTTGCAGCAGTTGTTTAACTTCGGCTTGAAAGCCCAGTGTTTCTTTGGATGCGCTCATGGTGGCTAAAAAAGGGAAGTGGTGAATAACCCCCACCACATCGGGGGTAGGGGCTGATTTTCAATAGCCACCTGCCCTCAGAACCTGTCCCCAGACGCAAAAAGCCCCAGCACAGGCTGGGGCTTTTAACTTTCGCGCACTGCACAGGGCAGCGCGGAAAAATTACAGGGTCAAACCACCGGTAATTTCGATGGCTGCACCGTTGATGTAGCTGGCTTCGTCCGATGCCAAGAAGGCATACAGATTAGCGATTTCTTCAGGCTGAGCCATGCGCTTCATAGGCACGCGGTCTTCCATCGCTTGGATGACTTTTTCTGGCATCGCTTTCAGGATAGGGGTAGCGACAAAGCCAGGGCACACGGCGTTGGCACGAATGCCTTTTTTGCCGAGTTCTTTGGCCCAAGTCTTCACAAAGCCAATCACGCCGAACTTAGTTGCTGCGTAGTTGGTTTGACCGAAGTTGCCGTATACGCCCACCACGGAAGAAGCGTTCAGAATCACGCCGCCGCCTTGTGCCACCATGGTGTCAACCACGGCCTTGGCGCAGTTGTAAACGCCCTTCAGGTTGATGTCCACCACGAGGTCGAACTGTTCGTCGGTCATTTTCAGCAATTGTGCGTCTTGCACGATACCGGCGTTGTTCACCAGCACGTCGATACGACCAAAGCGGGTTTTGAGGTCTGCAACCATATCGGCGATTTGTGCCTTGTTGGTTACGTTGACGATGTAGCCCACGGCTTCGCCGCCGGCAGCTTTGACTTCAGCTACAGTGCTGTCGATGCTTTCTTGGTTCAGGTCACATACGGCAACAATCGCGCCTTCTTGACCGAACTTCAGTGCGGTTGCACGACCGATGCCACTTGCACCGCCAGTAATAATCGAAACTTTGCCCTTCAAACGCATGACGCAATCCTTAATTTAGGGTTTGGATAAAGCAAGTCCGGCCTGCCTAGTTAAGGCAGGCCGGAACGCTCTCTCTCCACCATCGACCTTCAGTGTTCGTTAAAACCTGTTTTTGGGTCGTTATTTTTGTTTTGCTTGTGCTACCCAACCACACTGAGTGGCTGTATTACCCCCCCGCCACAGCAGTCATGCCGTAGGGATGGGGCGACTATATCCCAGCCTTGTGGGTGGGTAAAGTCAAAACTCTAAAATTTGATTCAGTTAGGCGCAATACCCTGCCGTTCGGCTCAAAATATATACGTCGGCACGGCGGGGTAGGGGCTTAGTCAATGCCCTTGCTGGCCAAATAATCTTCGTAGCTGCCGGTGTAATACTCATACCCGCCCTTGCCGTCCAGCTCTAGGATTTGGGTGGCCAACGAGCTAACAAACTCACGGTCATGAGAAACAAAAATCAGCGTGCCCTTGTATTGCTCCAAAGCCATGTTGAGCGACTCGATGGACTCCATGTCCATGTGGTTGGTCGGTTCATCCATCACCAAGACGTTCGGCTTTTGCAAAATCAATTTGCCGTAGAGCATCCGCCCCTTTTCGCCGCCCGACAGCACGCGCACGTTTTTCCGCACATCGTCGCCGCCAAACAACAGCCGCCCCAAGGTGCCGCGCAACACTTGTTCGTCGTCGCCTTCTTGCGTCCACTGACGCATCCAGTCGGCAAGGTCATCATCACGGTCAAAGTCGGCTTCGTGGTCTTGGGCAAAATAGCCAGGGTTGGCTTTTTCTGCCCACTTGACGCGGCCTTGGTCGGGCTGCACTTCGCCCATCAACATCTTCAGCAAGGTGGTTTTACCCGCGCCGTTAGGGCCGATAATGGCCAACCGTTGTCCTGCATCCAAAATCAGGTTGAGATTTTGAATCAGCGGTTTGTCGAATGACTTGCTCAGATTGCCCATCTCGACGGCTTGGCGGTGCAGCTTGTCTTTGTCTTCCATCTCAAAGCGGATATACGGGTTTTGGCGTGAGGAAGGCTTGACCTCGACCATATCGGCCTTGAGCTTGTCCACCTGCTTCAGGCGGCTGGTGGCTTGGCGGGCTTTGGATTTGTTGGCGGAGAAGCGTGACACAAAGTCTTGCAGCTCGCCGATGCGCTCTTTGGCTTTGGCATTGGCGGTCAGCAACTGCGCACGGGCTTGGGACGAGGCCAGCATGTAATCATCGTAATTGCCCGGATACACGCGAATTTCGCCGTAATCCACATCGGCCATGTGGGTGCACACTTGGTTTAGGAAGTGGCGGTCATGGGAAATAATAATCATGGTGGAATTGCGCTGGTTCAGCGTGTTTTCCAGCCAGCGGATGGTGTTGATGTCCAAGTTGTTGGTGGGCTCATCCAGCAACAAAATATCGGGATTCGAGAACAAGGCTTGCGCCAACAGCACCCGCAACTTCCAGCCAGGGGCGACTTCGCTCATGGGGCCAAAATGCTGGTCTACTGGAATCCCCGCCCCCATCAGCAGCTCTCCCGCGCGGGCTTCGGCAGTGTAGCCATCGTACTCGGCAAATTTACCTTCGAGCTCGGCGGCGTGCATGTAGTCGTCTTCGGTGGCTTCGAGGTTAGCGTAAATGGCATCTTTTTCCGCCATCGCCGCCCACATTTCGGCGTGCCCCATCAACACCACGTCAATCACGCGCTGGTCTTCGTAGGCAAACTGGTCTTGACGCAGCTTACCCAAGCGCAGCCCGTTTTCGATGGCGACCGTGCCTTGGCTAGGCTCAAGGTCGCCGCCCAAAATTTTCATAAAAGTCGATTTGCCGCAGCCGTTGGCACCAATCAGCCCGTACCGGTTGCCGTCGCCAAATTTAACCGACACCTTATTGAACAGTGGCTTGGCACCGAACTGCATGGTGATATTGGAAGTGGTAATCACGCTAAAATCCTTGCTAGACAATCTGTTAAAGACAAAATAAGCGGCGAATTTTAGCACAACCCATCGGGCAGGCTCATGCGCACCCAAGCAAGCGCGTTGAGGCGGTTTGCCCTTATCGGTGATTCGGCTACAATCAGCCGCTTCTCTCCCTCAAGATTTCAACAGGCAAACATCATGCTTACTGGAAGCCTCGTCGCCATCGTCACCCCCATGAATGCCGATGGCAGTATTGATTTTGTTGCACTCGACCGCTTGGTCGATTTCCATCTCGATAACGGCACCAATGGCATTGTGGCCGTTGGCACCACCGGCGAATCCGCCACGCTGACGGTCGATGAGCACTTGGCCGTGGTGGCTGCGGTCATTAAGCGCGTCAACAAGCGCGTGCCGGTCATTGCAGGGACGGGCGCAAATTCCACCGCAGAAGCCATCGAGCTGACGCTGGCGGCAGAACGTCTGGGTGCCGATATGGCCTTGTCGGTGGTGCCGTACTACAACCGCCCGACCCAAGAAGGCATGTATTTGCACTTTAAGGCGATTGCCGAAGCCACCCAACTGCCAATTATTTTGTATAACGTGCCAGGGCGCACCGTGGCCGATATGTCTAACGACACCGCCCTACGCTTGGCTGAAATCCCCAATATTGTTGGGATTAAAGACGCAACCGGCAATCTGGAACGGGCGTGCGACTTGGTACGCCGCGCCCCCAAAGACTTCGCGCTGTATACCGGCGACGATGCCAGCGCGATGGCGTTTATGTTGTGCGGTGGGCACGGCGTGATTTCCGTCACTGCCAACGTCGCGCCCCGCCTGATGAGCGACCTGTGCCGTGCGGCCTTGGCCGGCGACATCGCTGCTGCGCGGGCGGCCAACGACCCGCTCCAAGGGCTGCACAAGCACCTGTTTGTAGAAGCCAACCCGATTCCCGTCAAATGGGCACTGGTTCGCATGGGCATGATGCCAGAAGGTATCCGCCTGCCGCTGACCCCGCTCACCCCTGACAGCCAACCTGTTGTTGAAGCCGCCCTGCACATGGCCTCGGCACTCTGACCCTCCCTTTGCTTAAAGGCGTTATTTGATGAACACACGTCGTCACGTCAGCTTGCTTGCCGCCGCTTTGTTGGCCACCGCGTGCACCAGCACCGGTCTGTTTGATAAAAAAATCGACTACAAATCGGCAGATTCGGGCCCGAAAAACCGGCTCGAAGTCCCCCCCGACTTGACCACCCCCCAGATGAATAACGCCTACGCCTTGCCTGGGGGCAATTCGGTCAGCGCGATTAACCTGAACCAAAAAGCCCAAGCCAATGTGCTGGCCAGCAACGAGTCATCCAACGTATTGGTGTCGGTGCCCGATGTGCGCTTTGAGCGGGCAGGCAGCCAACGCTGGTTAGTCGCCAAGAAAAAGCCCGAAGAACTCTGGCCTCTGCTGAAAGAGTTCTGGATTGATAGCGGCTTTATCATCAAGCAAGACACGCCCGAAATCGGCGTAATGGAAACCGACTGGGCAGAGAACCGCGCCAAGTTGCCGCAAGATGGCGTGCGGAGTTTGCTCAGCAAGGTGGGCTTGGATGGCATCTATTCCACCCCAGAGCGGGATAAATTCCGTGCCCGCCTAGAGCGCACCAACGCGGGCACCGAAATTTACTTTAGCCACCGTGGTATGTACGAAACCTTCGTCAACGAAGGCAAAACCGCCACCACATGGCAGCCTCGTGCCGTAGACCCTGACCTTGAAGCCGAAATGCTGGGTCGCTTTATGATGCGGCTGGGTGTCACCGAAGAAAAGGTCAAGCTGGCAGCCAAACAAGCCGACACCAGCGTGCAACAACGGGCGATGCTCAAGGACGACGGCGTGCTGGTCAACGATGCGTTTGACCGTGCTTGGCGGCGTACCGGCTTGGCACTCGACCGCATCGGCTTGGTGGTCACTGACCGTGACCGCGCACAGGGCGTTTACTTTATCCGCCCTGCCAAGTCCGAAGCCGACCGCCGCGAAGAAGCCGGTGGCTTCTGGTCTGGGCTGGCCTTCTGGCGCAGCAGCGACAAAGCCGCAAGCAACGCCGCGATTAAAGACGGCGAATACCGCGTCTTGGTCAAAGCGGTGAACGACAGCGCGACACAGGTCAGCATTATCGACAAAGCAGGCACACCTCTGCCTGCTGCCGTCAGCCAACCCATGTTGGCGAAGCTGCAGCAACAACTGCAATAACGCCCCCGCTGGGTAATAAAAACCGACCCCCAAACCCGTACGTTTCAAGCGGAGCAAGGGTCGGTTTTTCTATTTTCGTTTTCAGAACCCGTTCAAAGTCTGCGAGACTCGGGTAAGCCTGCATTCGCTAGGCTTTGAACAGGTTCTTTAGGGAAGGCACGCCGAGATGCGCCATTTTGATGTGTTGATTGTAGGCAGTGGGCTGGCGGGGATGACCTTGGCTCTGCATCTTGCGGAAACCCGCACGGTGGGGCTGATTACCAAGAAAAACCTCCTCGAAGCCAGCTCCAGCTATGCCCAAGGGGGTATTGCAGCGGTGCTGGATACCGAAGACTCGGTCGAAGCCCATATCCAAGACACCCTCGTGGCGGGGGCAGGGCTGTGCAATGCCGACACCACACGGTTTATTGTCGAAAACTCCCGCGCCGCCATTGATTGGCTAATTGCGCTGGGCGTGCCGTTTACCCGCGATGCCAGCGCGGCCATCCCCCCCAAAACCACCAGCGGCTACCAAGGCTTCCACCTGACCCGCGAAGGGGGACACAGCCATCGCCGCATCATCCACGCCGCCGATGCCACCGGTGAAGCCGTCACCCGCACCCTTGGGCAAAAAATCTGCGCCCACCCTAATATCACCGTGCTAGAGGACTACCTCGGCATTGACTTGATTACCGCCGAAAAACTGGGCTTGGCGGGCAAAGCGTGCTTTGGCATTTACGCCCTCGATAAAATCCAAGATGAAGTGGTGACGCTAACCGCAGGGCATACCATTTTGGCCACTGGCGGTGCGGGCAAGGTCTATCTCTACACCACCAATCCCGACACCGCCACCGGCGATGGCATTGCGATGGGCTGGCGAGCAGGGTGCCGGGTGGCCAATATGGAATTTATCCAATTCCACCCGACCTGCTTGTATCACCCCCACGCCAAGTCGTTTTTAGTCTCCGAAGCGGTGCGTGGCGAAGGTGGCATTTTACGGCTGCCGGACGGCACACGTTTTATGCCTGACCACGACCCCCGTGCCGAGCTGGCTCCCCGCGACGTAGTGGCGCGTGCCATTGATTTCGAGATGAAAAAACACGGGCTGGATTGCGTGTATCTGGATATTTCGTATAAGCCTGAAAGCTTTATCCGCAGCCACTTCCCCAATATTTACGCCACCTGCTTGGCCTTGGGCATCGACATCAGCAAAGAGCCGATTCCCGTGGTGCCGGCCGCACATTACACCTGCGGCGGCTTGGTGACTGACCTAGACGGCCGCACCGATGTGGACCGGCTGTTTGCCGTCGGCGAAGCCTCTTGCACGGGGCTGCATGGGGCGAATCGGCTGGCCAGTAATTCGCTGTTGGAGTGCATGGTGATTGGTCGGGCGACGGCAGCGGCCATTTTGACCGAGCCGCCGCTGGTGATTCCCCCCATTCCCGATTGGGATGATAGCCGCGTCACCGACCCCGACGAAGAAGTGGTGATTTCGCATAACTGGGACGAGCTGCGCCGCGCCATGTGGGACTATGTCGGCATCGTTCGCACCAATAAACGTTTGGCTCGCGCCCTGCATCGGATTGAGTTGCTCAAGGGGGAGATTAACGAGTATTACCAGCACTTTCACATCAGCAACGACCTGATTGAGCTGCGTAATCTGGTGCAAACCTCCGAGCTGATTGTGCGCTCGGCACTGGCACGGCAAGAAAGCCGAGGCCTGCATTACAGCCGTGACTATCCTGACTTGCTGCCCGAGGCCAAAGATACGGTGCTCTACCCTGTCGCAGCGACGATGGATGCAGGTACGGCAGACGGCACAGCCTAAATATTCCCGCGCCAGCATTTGGCGTTGAAATGCCCCGCCACGGGCAACCGCTGGGTTTGGCTGTGATTCCCCAGGGGTGCCCCGTAGGGGTGGGGTGGTTGCCTTTGGCTTTTGGTTTTAGCTTCGGCGGCCTCGCCAGCAACCACCCCGTCCGGCTTTGCCGTCTACCCCTCCGGCGGAGGGGAATAGCGGCGGCGAGAGACTCTCCCGCGCCAGTATCCGGCGTTGAAATGCCCCGCAATCAGCATGTTGATTGCGGGGCATGGTTTTTTTGGGGCGGCGGGCGGGGGGCAAGCACAACCGCCGCCGCAAACCCGCATCACGAGGCTGCCCCGCCGGTTAAACGTCGGCCTCGACCTGATTCCCCCGCGCCTCCATCCACACCCGCCGACTGGCGGCCTCACCTTTGCCCATCAGCAGGGTAAACATATCGTGGGTTTCGGTGGCGGCATCGGGGCGCAGGGTCACGCGGGAAAGGCGGCGGGTGTCGGGGTGCATGGTGGTGTCTTTAAGCTGCGCGGGGTTCATTTCGCCCAGCCCCTTAAACCGCCCAATGCTCCAACTGCCTTCACGCACTTTTTCAGCCCGCAAGCGGTCCAGCATCCCTTCTAGCTCGCCATCATCCAGCGCATACAGCTTGCGGGCAGGGCGGCTTTTGCCTTGGGCGGGGACATCAATCCGATACAGCGGAGGCTTGGCAATGTAGATATGCCCTGCCGCCAACAGGGCGGGAAAATGCTGATAGAACAAGGTCAGCAGCAGCACCTGAATATGCGCCCCATCCACATCGGCATCCGACAAAATGGCGATTTTTCCGTAACGCAAGCCCGCCAAACTGACGGCTTCCCCTGCCCCGTGGGGGTCCACTCCGATGGCCACCGCAATATCGTGGATTTCGGCATTGGCAAATAGCTGATTGCGGTCGGTTTCCCAGCTATTCAGCACCTTGCCGCGTAGGGGGAGGATGGCTTGGTAGTCTTTATCCCGCGCCAGTTTGGCCGAGCCGCCTGCCGAATCGCCCTCCACCAAAAACAGCTCGTTGCGGGCGAGGTCTTCACTTTCGCAATCGGTCAGCTTGCCGGGCAAAACCGCCACGCCAGAGCCTTTTTTCTTCTCGATTTTCTTCACCGACTTCAGGCGGCTTTGCGCTTGCTTAATCGCCAGCTCGGCGATTTTGCGGGCATCGTCCACATGGGCATTCAGCCAGAGCTCCAGCGGGTCGCGCACTTGGCTGGCAACCAAGCGCACCGCATCGCGGTTATTCAGCTTCTCTTTGGTCTGCCCCTGAAACTGGGGGTCGAGCACCCGCGCCGACAGCACAAAGCGCACCCGGCACCACACATCTTCTGGCTGAATTTTGACCCCGCGCGGCAACAGGCTGTGGTGGTTGATAAAGCTATTGACCGCCTCAAACACCCCAGAGCGCAAGCCGGCCTCGTGCGTGCCGCCCAGTGCGGTGGGAATCAGATTGACGTAGCTTTCCCCGCCGCCTTGCCCCTCGCTCCACGCCAATGCCCACGCGGCCCCTTCGCCCGCCGAAAAAATCCCCTCGTTGCTGGTCAGATGGTTTTCGCCCGCAAACAGCGGCGCGACGGGGGGGTCTTCGCCCAGCCGCTCTTGCAAATAGCTGTGCAAGCCTTGGGGATAACGCCACGTCTGTGACGTGTGCTTGCCGTCAGATTTTTCCGTGGTCAGGGTCACGGCAACCCCAGGCAGTAACACCGCTTTAGCACGGAGCAGGCGTTCTAGCTCGGGCAAGGAATACTGCGGGCTTTCAAAGTAGCGGCCATCGGGCCAAACCCGCACCCGTGTGCCAGAGGTGCGCGGCGGACAGGTGCGGGTTTGGGTCAGCGGCTCGACCACATCGCCCCCTGCAAACGCCAACTGCCAGACCGCCCCTTCTCGCTTCACTTCGACCTCTAGGCGGGTGGACAGCGCGTTGGTGACTGACACCCCCACGCCATGCAGCCCCCCTGAAAACGTATACGCGCCGCCGTCTTTTTTGTTGAACTTACCGCCCGCATGGAGGCGGGTAAAAACCAGCTCCACCACCGGCACGCCCTCTTCGGGATGCAAACCCACGGGAATCCCGCGCCCGTCGTCCTCGACCGACAGCGAGCCATCCAGATGCAGCGTTACGGCGATTTTTTGCGCAAAGCCGCCCAATGCCTCATCAGCGGCGTTATCAATCATTTCTTGGCAGATGTGGGTCGGGTCTGTGGTGCGGGTATACATGCCGGGGCGTTCTTTTACCGGCTCTAACCCTTTTAAAACGCGCACCGAAGATTCGTCGTAAGTCTGGCTCATGGGAAGGATTTCTTAAAAAAGGGGGAGGCGTGCAAATAAGGCGGCGTAAAAACAGGGCAAGGAGACTACCAGCAGAAAGAAACGGGGGCGACCTCTCGACCAAGAGGCCACCCCCAGCACGGTGCGGTCACACCCTGCACAAATACACATTTAGAGTCCGCCGAACACTACTCTTCTGACGAAAGTTGGCGGAAGTCCAAGCCCTTCAGTAGCTTGGCCAGCTCAGACAGGGAGCGGGTATACACATCGCGTTTAAAATCAATCACCGCATCTATCGGTGCCCAGTAATCGCTCCAACGCCATGCGTCAAATTCGGGGTGGCTGGTGGCGCGGAGACACACATCGCTGTCTCGTCCTGTCAGCCGCAGCAAAAACCAAATTTGCTTTTGCCCACGGTAGCTGCCTCGCCATTCTCGCCGCACCCAGTGGCTGGGCACGTCGTAACGCAACCAGTCGCGCGTGCGGCCAATGATTTTGACGTGGTGCGGCGATAAACCGACTTCTTCCATTAACTCTCGGTACATCGCGGCTTCGGGGCTTTCGCCTGGTTTAATGCCCCCTTGTGGAAATTGCCAAGAGTGTTCCCGTACTCGCTTGCCCCAAAACACTTCGTTGCGCGCGTTGCACAGGATGATGCCCACGTTGGGGCGATAGCCATCCCTGTCTAGCATGTTGCACCTGCTGAATATCTAATGGGCTGAATTTTGGCACATTTCGTCACAGGTGGACAGGCAAGGGGCGGCGAGCGGCAAGCACGCCCTTCCCCGCCGCACCCACCTTCTTGCAGCCAAACAAAAAGGCATCGCGCCCCCAATCTAGCCAAAAAAGATGGCAACATCCCACAAAAAATGCCATTGGATTCACTTGGCTTGACTTCACACCTTTGCCTTAACACCCGACCCCACCAACAAGGGAAATGTCATATCATGCAGGTTCTTTTTACGCGCCCCTTTCTAATTGCGTATGCCTGACTTTTTGTCTCGTTGGTTTCGCCACTATGGTGGTTTTCGTACCCTTCGCATTCCCATTTTGGCGGCCTTGCTGGTCAGCCTATTGGTGGGGGTACTGACGTGGCAGTTGCTGGGCGCACGCCGCCAGTTGGAGTCACGCGCCGCCAGCGAAGCCGCCAACCTCTCCGCCTTGCTGCAAACGCGCCTACAAGGTGCAATTGGTGAGGTCGATGTTGCCATGCGCGGGCTGATTTTATCGCTGCCTGCCGACCGCTTTGCCCAGCGCACCCCCACCTCTGCCGAAATCGAATGGCTAGGGCAGCAGTTTGAAAATACCCTTTCCCTCTCCCCCTTTGCCGACAACTTGGGCTTAATCGGCGCAGATGGCACGCTGATTTACACCCACCATGCCCGCACCTTGCTGGCCAATGCGTCAGACCTCAGCTACCTCGACCAACTCAAAACCAACCCCAGCGGACAATTACTGGGCACACCGCTGATGGTGTCTAACGCCAAGGGCGAGCCTGGCATTTTGCTGGCACGGCGGATGGAAACCCGCGATGGGGCTTTTGCTGGTGCGGTGATTGCCACCATTAACCGCAAAACTATCCGCGAGCTATTTGAGCGCGTCAATGTGGGATTAAACGGCGGCATTGCCCTGCGTGACGACCAAATGAACACCATTGTGCGCGAGCCCGACATTGCCGCCAGCCCTGCTGGGCTGTCCGCCACTCACCCGCTGCGCAACGTCTTTACCCAACCCTTGGTTGGGGGCGTTTATCGCCATTATTCAAGTATTGATAACGTGATGCGCATTCACAGCTGGCGACGGCTGCCCGGCATGAACTACCTCATAGTGGTGGGGCTAGCAGAAAGCGACTATTTGACCAGTTGGTACAGCCTACTATGGGGCTACGCAGCAGCGGCAGTGGCTATGCTTGTGCTGCTAGGCGTGGTGGCGTGGCTTTACCACAAAGAGCGCAGTGAAAGCCGCACCGTCGCCAGCCACAAAGAGCTGCTGGAAAAAAGCGAAGCCCGCCTGCGTACCATGATAGAAAGCCTGCCTTTTCCGCTGGTGGTGACGCGAATAGCAGACCGGCGGGCGATTTACGCCAACGCCCTCGCCCTGCAGCTCTTTGCGCTGCCCGAAGACTGCTCACTCGAATTACTTGTCCCTGAAAACTTTTACCAAGATCCTGCTGACCGCGCCGTATTTTTTTCTTTGCTACAAAAGCAGGGGCGCGTGGATGGTTTTGAAGTCTCGATGCGCAAAAACAATGGCGAGCAGTTTTGGTCGCTGCTATCGGCGGTACCGCTGCTGTTTGACCACCAGCCGGCTATTTTGTCGAGCTTTAGCGATATTCACCGCCGCAAAATGTTAGAAGAATCACTGCGGGTGCAGGCACAAACCGATGGTCTCACCGGTATTGCCAACCGCGGCCACTGGGTCTATTCCGCCAAAAACAGCCTTTCTTTGGCGCGTGAAACCGGAGAGCCGGTCAGCCTGCTGATGGTGGACATTGACCACTTTAAGCAGATCAACGACACCTACGGCCATGCCACAGGCGATACGGCCTTGGTTGGCTTGGCGCATCTGATGCAGGGCGGCTTACGCCACGGAGATGTATTGGGACGTTTGGGCGGAGAAGAATTTGCCATCATTCTGCCCAACAGCACCCTAGACAGCGCGGCGCAATTGGCTGAACGGCTACGCCAGCATATTGAGCAAACCCACTTCCCGCTCCCAGGCAGTGATGCGTCTATTAAGCTGACGATTAGCCTCGGGGTCACCGCATTCCACCCAGAAACCGACACCGTAGACACATTGTTGATACGTGCCGACCATGCCCTGTATGCCGCCAAGCGCAATGGCCGGAATCGGGTAGAAGTCGAAGCCCCGCCGATGACTCCATGACACCCGATCCCCCCCCCAGCTCGGCGTGGGCACATTTGTCTGATACGGTTCGACACGCCCTTGCCACCCTCAATATTATCGACCACGACACGCTGTCCGCCTACGGTGTAATTCCCGCTTTTTTGCAGCTCAAAGCGGCAGGCTTGCCCGCCCCGCGCCATCTGCTGTGGCGGCTACAAGCGGTGGTGGAGAATTGCCACTGGAATACCCTCAGCCCCGTGCTACGTGACCAACTTTGGCACACCGCCTGCCATGCCCCCCCCGTGGTGCCGCCGCTTAATCTGCCCGAAGCCGAGCACTGGATGCGAGTGGCCCTCACCCTCGCTGCCCAAGCGGCCGCGCGGGGTGAAGTCCCTGTCGGGGCGATTGTCGTTAAAGCGGGCAAGGTAATTGGGCAAGGCAGCAATGCCCCCATCGCCACCCACGACCCTTGCGCCCACGCTGAAATCCTCGCGCTACGCCAAGCCGCCCAACACCTCGGCAACTACCGGCTCACGGGGTGTGCGGTCTATGTCACCCTAGAGCCTTGCCCGATGTGTGCGGGTGCCATGCTGCACGCGCGGGTAGCCAAAGTGGTTTACGGAGCAGCCGATGCCAAAACCGGCGCGGCTGGCAGCGTGGTCGATTTATTTGCCCAGCGGCAGCTCAACCCCCATGCGGCGGTCTATGGCGGAGTGCTGGGCGCAGAGACGCAAGCAGTTTTGGCGGGGTTTTTTCAGGCACGGCGAAATGAAAGCCAAGTAGGCTTAGCTAAAAACACCCCGCACACGGCTTTTCTACACCAATAAAGCTTGGTCAGCTTATTTTATAAAAAGAATTTTTAGCGCATGAAACTTATCCCAGTCATCCTTTGTGGCGGCTCTGGGTCACGGCTGTGGCCTATCTCTCGCGAGCATCACCCTAAACCGTTTCTTCGTTTAGACGACAATCAAAGCCTCCTCCAGAAGGCATTCATTCGCGCAGCATCATTACCTGGTGTAGAGGAAATACTCACAATAACGAATCGAGAACTTTTTTTTAAAACGCAAGATGATTACGTTGAGGTAAATAGTCAGAATTTAGCCACAAGTTTTATACTCGAACCATTTGGTCGTAATACAGCTGCAGCGATAACAGCTGCTGCACTTAAAATTGCTAGTGCATATACACCAGACACGCAGTTATTGATTTTGGCCGCAGACCATATCATCACCAATCAAGCAGCATTTGAGCAGGCGGTTGAAAGCGCGAGAGAACTTGCCGCCACGGGACGATTAGTGGCACTGGGTACGCAACCAACAGCACCAGAAACAGGCTATGGCTATATAGAAGCGAAAGATAATCAAGTGCTTCGGTTTATAGAAAAACCCTCAAAAGAGACTGCAGAACACTATATTTCATCAGGCCACTTTTATTGGAATACAGGTATATTTTGTTTTAGTGCCAACACATTTATTGAGGAGGCAAAAAAACATTGCCCCGATGTCTTAAACACGGTCAACACATGCCTTACACATTCTAGGCATTCTAATGGCAAACATTTTATTCAAATCGAGCTTGACAAAAAACACTTCATGGCCGTGCCTGATATTTCAATTGACTACGCCGTCATGGAGCGCTCTTCAAATGTCGCTGTTGTCCCATGTGATATTGGCTGGCGTGACATTGGATCATGGCCGGCAATAGAATCTCTGGAAAACAAAGATGCGCACGGGAATACCACAAGCGGAGAAGTTATACTTCACTCAGTCAAAAATTCCTATATTCGTAGCAATACAAAAGGGCGCGTAATCGGTGTTGTTGGTATGGAAGATGTATTTATCGTAGACACACCAGATGCCCTATTGGTGGCAAAAAGATCATATGCACAAGATGTTAAAAATATCTATATTGACTTAAAAAACAGAGGCCATGAAACACATAAATTCCACCGAACGGTAACACGTCCATGGGGGTTTTATACCGTACTTGAAAAAGGGGACGGATTTAATATTAAGCAAATTCTAGTCAAGCCAAAGTGTAGCCTTAGCCTGCAAATGCATCACCATCGCAGTGAACATTGGATTGTTGTTCATGGCATGGCACAGGTTACCCGATCTGATGAAGAATTTCTTGTGGCCACGAACGAGTCGACTTACATCTCCGCAGGACAAAAACATCGCCTAACTAATCCAGGTGTAATTGATTTAATTTTAATAGAAATACAAAGTGGCGAATATTTGGGGGAGGATGATATTGTTCGATTTGAAGATAATTACGGGCGCTGCTAAATAAAGCGTGCCCCAATAAAAACCAGCTATGCAACGCCATAGAAAAATTATTACCTATGAAAAAAGCAATCATAACAGGCATTACAGGGCAAGATGGTGCGTACCTAGCTGCGCTATTACTCGAAAAAGGATACTCAGTTTATGGAACCTATCGCCGAACAAGTTCAGTTAATTTTTGGCGCATAGAAGCCTTGGGCATCGCCAAAAACCCAAACTTACACTTAATCGAATTTGATTTAACAGACCTCTCCTCTAGCATTCGCCTGCTCGAAACAAGCTGCGCCACCGAGGTTTATAATTTGGCCGCGCAAAGTTTTGTTGGCACCTCATTTAACCAACCGATTACCACCGCACAAATCACAGCCATTGGCCCGCTCCACCTACTAGAAGCCATTCGAATTGTTAATCCAAAAATTCGATTTTACCAAGCATCAACCTCAGAAATGTTTGGCAAAGTGCAAGCCACGCCGCAAACAGAAAGCACACCATTTTACCCTTGCAGCCCTTATGGTGTGGCCAAGCTATACGCCCATTGGATTACCATAAACTACCATGAGAGCTATGATATATTCGGGTGTAGCGGCATCCTTTTTAACCACGAGTCTCCACTTCGTGGCAAAGAATTTGTCACCAGAAAAATAACTGACGCTGTTGCCAAAATAAAGCTCGGAAAATTAAAAACATTAGAACTAGGGAATTTAAACGCAAAACGAGATTGGGGATTTGCGAAAGAATACGTTGATGGAATGTGGCGTATGCTTCAGCTCGACACCCCAGACACCTATATCCTAGCCACCAACAGAACAGAAACCGTGCGAGATTTCTTAACCATGGCTTTTAAAGCGGCAGAAATTCCATTGGATTTTAAAGGCGTGGGGGAAAACGAAGTGGGCTTTGACCCCATCACGGGGGATATTTTAGTGCGTGTTAACCCGCAGTTTTATCGCCCAGTGGAAGTCGAACAACTCACTGGCGACCCAACAAAAGCAAAAAATAAGCTCAACTGGGCGGCAAAAACAACGCTAGAAGAACTCTGCCAAATGATGGTAAACGCAGACATTGAACGTAACGAAAAAAACTTCTCGTTTTAACAAGTTCCATCAAATAAAAATTAACCAATAATCATTCCCCCGCACTGGACTTTGAACATGACGCTTTATCAGGCTGATCTTCAACTCGCTGTGACCCGACACCTGCGCTGGATGCCCGATCGCATCACGCTGGGGGAGGACAGCCTGACGATGGAAGGCTGGGCCGTCAGCGCGTGGGATGCCAGGGAAGACCGTCGGTTTCTGATCAACGGCGTGGATTTTGACATGCTGGCGTGGCCCTTGCCCTCGCCCGACCTGCTGGCGTGCTTTCCGGATATTCCGCACGCTGAGGCATCGCGTTTTCGCTGCCAGCATTATTTTTCTGACCCGGCCACGCTGTTTCCGGATGGGATGGCCCGTTTTAATGTCACTTCCCTGTCTGGCGAACATGCCTGGTCATACCGCACCGCCTGGTTTCTGGCCGATCCGGCGGGTGAACGCCCGCTGCCCGCGCCAGCGCAGATCGCCAGCATGATTGGCACACCGGATGAACGCGCCTTCTGCTGGGGTGGGGCGACCATTGTGTCGCGCTTTGCCCAGTTACTGGCCGAGCGCTTTGGTCGTCCGCTGTCGTCGTTTGCCGCCATTCTGGACTGGGGCTGCGGTGCCGGGCGGCTGACCCGCTATCTGCTGGATTATGGCCCTCCGGTCACCGGGGTGGACATCGACCCGGACATGGTGCAGCTGTGCCGGCAAACGCTGCCCGACGCCGAGTTCTTGCCGGTGGACCTGTTGCCACCCACGGCACTGGCGACCGCCAGTTTTGACCTGGTGCTTGGTCTGGCGGTGCTGCCCCACCTGGCCGAGCCGGTGCAGGACGCCTGGCTGGCCGAGTTGCAGCGCCTGACCCGGCCAGGCGGCTTGCTGCTGCTGTCGGTGCAGGGGATGGCGCAAATGGCCTTGTACCGCACGCCACCGGCCCGCAAGCAGGCGGCGCACCACGTCGGGTTTCATGACGCCTGCGGCCTGGCCGGCCCGGATGCCGGGCATGGCCGCGATGTGCTGCATTCACCGGATTATATTCTGTCGCACTGGGGGCGGTATTTCGACGTGCTCGACATCATTGAGGCCATGGCTGGCAATCAGGATGTGGTGGTGTTGCGCCGCCGGGCCGACTGAGCGCTGCTTACCAAGACGTGTCGTAATCGATATAGCGGGTGATGTACTCGGCAAAGGTCCAGCGCTGGTCAAACCAGCGAAAGCGCATGTCCGGCTGGTAGAATTTCAACCCCAGCTCTTGGGCGACCAGCGGGTCGATCGGCTCTTCCATGGTATCCATATCAGGCATGGCGTCGATGGCGGCGTTCAAGCGCCGCCAGGCAGCGTCGGCATCACCGCCCAGCAGCGGCTGCACGGCGCGCCACAGCCGCTGCGCCAACTCACCAATCGCCTCGGCGCGGACATGGGCGTACGCCAGAAACAGATGGCGCTCGCGGAAATTGCTCCACACATAGTCGCCAATTTTGACGTCGCACTGCGCGTCACGGTGCCACAGCTTGCGCTCGGCCCGCGCCAGCAGGGCGGACAAATCCGGCATCTGCGCCGCCGACTGCTGCTGATAGGCGGCCAGCGCCTGTGCGCCGCGCAAGCCGCTGGCCGCCACTTCCAGCGCCACCCGGTTGCCATAGGGGTAACGCCCCCAGACATAAGCCGGCTCGGGCACATTGCGCGGGTCGCTGGTGACGGCGAACGGCCACATGCAGGTCATCACAAAGCTGGGGTAGGTGATCGTGGGGCACGCGGGCGGACAATGCTCGCGCAGGTAGCGGCACAAGGGCAGGCCGTAGCGCTCCACCTCCGGCGGCACGCCCCAGGCGGCCAGATCGAACTGGCTGTCGTATTGCTCCAGATACAGGCAGCAGCGCTGCATCTGCTCGGGGGTGGGGCGGTCGGGCTCTTCGCCGGGCGGCGCGTGGTTCAGCACGCAAAGAAAGCCTTTGTCGCCATGGGCGGCGGCCAGCAAACGGGCCAAAAACGGGATTTGGCAGTTGCCATACATCACCACCAGTTCGGCGTCGGGCGCCGGATTGCCGTAAAACAACATGGGTGCAGCGAGCTCCATAAATTTGTCCACCCTATCGAAAATCGCTATCTCACCCCCCGAGAGGCGGCGTGTTTGCAAGACTTTCCCGTGGACTATGTCTTCAAAGGCACACAAGGCCAAGTGCATCAGCAGATTGGGAATGCGGTTCCTGTGCGGTTGGGGCGTGCGATGGCGGGTGCTGTTGCCGAATATTTTGAGCGACAAGCCACCACCGGAGAAATCCTTTTGGCTTCCTACTTTTGCGGGGCGGGCGGATTAGACCTCGGTTTTGAGCAGGCAAGCATGCCCCATTTGCACTTTAAAACGGGCTTTACCACGGATATTGAACCTTGGGCAGAGCAAACGGTTACCCATAACCGTCCCGCATGGCACTTTCACCGTGCAGATATTCGAGAGCTATCACCTCAACAGGTTCAAGAGGCCTTAGGCGCAAAGCCTAAGGTGATTATTGGTGGCCCCCCGTGCCAGCCCTTTAGCGTGGCAGGTAAACAAAAAGCCACCCAAGACCCACTCGGCACCTTGTATCGGGACTACATTCGGCACATTGATTTTTTGCAGCCCGAAATTGTGGTGATGGAAAATGTGTATGGCTTAGCGCAGGTCAAATCCATCAACATGATTCAAGAGATATACCGTTCTTTTGAACAGATTGGCTATCAAGTGACCCACCGTGAACTTCTGGCTGCCGATTACGGCACCCCCCAAAAGCGGCGGCGGCTCTTTTTTGTGGCCGCCAAAAACCTTCAATACTTCGCCTTCCCCCAGCCAACGCACTGCGCGTCTGAAAATTTACTCGGGTTGCCCTGTTATCAAGGTGCAGGGCAGGCTCTTTTGGTTCTCCCGCCGCCCTGCGTCAAACCTCACATGGCCTAAAGAAAGCCTGCTTATGCAATCCCCCCTAGACCGCGCCCTGATGCAAGCCACCCAAACCGGCCTGCCGCTGACCCCGACCCCCTATGCCGACTTGGCCAACACGCTGGGGGTCAGCGAAGCCGAGGTGATGGCACGTCTGCGCACCATGCACGCCGATGGTCGGCTGCGGCGGATTGCCGCCGTGCCCAACCACTATGCCTTGGGCTATCGCGCCAACGGCATGAGTGTCTGGGATGTCGACGATGCCCACGCCGTTCAGCTGGGCGAGCGGCTCGGTGCCTTGCCCTTTGTTAGCCACTGCTATCTGCGCCCCCGCCATCTTCCGACGTGGCCGTATAACCTGTTTGCCATGGTGCATGGCCACACCCGCGCCGAAACCGACCAGTTGGTCAGCCACATCGCCACCCTGCTGGGCGAGGCGTGCCGTGCCCATACCGTGCTGTATTCCACCCAAATCCTGAAAAAAACTGGCCTGCGCTTGGCTGGGGAGTCTGCCTAATGTTTCGCCTCTCTCGTTTTATGGAAGCCTTGGTGACGGGGGGCGAGGTGCCCCCACGCCGCGCCCCACCGGGTCCTGTGGTGATTTGGAATGTGATTCGCCGCTGTAATTTGACCTGCCGCCACTGTTATTCGCTGTCCAACGACACCGACTTTAAAGGCGAGCTGTCCACTGAAGAAGCCCTTGCCGTCCTCGACCAGCTCAAAGCCGCCCGCGTGCCTGCCGTGATTTTTTCGGGGGGGGAGCCGCTGCTGCGCCCTGATTTGCCGGTGCTGCTGCGCCGCGCCAAAGCCTTGGGGATGCATGTTTCGGTGTCCAGCAACGGCACCCTCCTAGAAGCCGAGATGGCGGCGACTTTGGCCGACTGTGGCGTGGACTACTACGGTGTTAGCTTGGATGGCCTCGCCCCCACCCATGACGTTTTCCGCCGCCTAGAAGGGGCCTTTGATGCTGCCCTGCGCGGGGTGCGCTTGGCACGGGATAGCGGCATCAAAACCGGTATCCGCATGACCCTGACCGAGGCCAACGCCGACCAGCTGCCTGCCGTCGTCGCGTTGATGGAAGCCGAAGGGCTGGACAAGTTTTACCTGTCGCACTTCAACTACGCCGGACGGGGGCGCAAACACCAAGCCGACGATGCGCAACATGCCGCCACACGGCGCACCCTTGATTGGCTGTTTGAACACGTCTATGCCCGTGCCCAAGCCGGTCAGGCAGGTGATTTTGTTACCGGCAACAACGATGCAGATGGCGTGTACCTGCTGAACTGGATACAGCACCGCGCCCCAGACCGTGTCGCCGACATGCGCCAACGTTTGCTGAATTGGGGCGGCAACGCCACGGGGGTGTGGGTGGCCAATATCGACAATCTGGGCAACGTTCACCCCGACACCATGTGGTGGCAGCACACCTTGGGCAATGTGCGCCAACGTCCGTTTGCGGACATTTGGGCGGATTGCAGCGACCCACTGATGGCCGGCTTAAAAGCCCGTCCCCGTCCGCTAGAAGGCCGCTGTGGCCGCTGTCCTTCTCGGGAGATGTGCAATGGCAACACACGGGTTCGCGCCTTTGCCACCACCGGCAATGCGTGGGCGGCAGATCCTGGCTGCTATCTGACCGATGCGGAAGTCGGGCTGTTGGAGGAGGTGCCATGTTAAGCCGCATCCTGCCTGCCCTTGCTTTGAGCGGCTTCAGCCTACTGGCGCACGCCACCCCCGTTGCCGCGCTTTACCAAACCCACTGTGCGGCGTGCCACGGTGAACAGCGGCAAGGGGCGATGGCACCCGCGCTGCTCCCCCAGAGCTTGGAGCGGGTGCGCCCCGCCGAGGCACTCGCGGTGATTCAACAGGGGCGACCAGCCACCCAAATGGCCGGTTTTAGCGGCACGCTCTCCGCCGAGGACATCGCCAGTCTGGCGGCGTTTATCCGCACCGAGCCGACCACCCCTCCCCGCTGGACGGCAGCGGACATCACCGCCTCGCGCATCGAGCACGTCAAACCCCACAGCTTGCCGGACACGCCGCGTTTTCGCGCTGACCCGCAAAACCTGTTTTTAGTGGTGGAAGCAGGCACGCACCACGTTACGGTGTTGGATGGCGATACCCTCACGCCCATCCATCGCTTCAAAAGCCGCTTTGCCCTGCACGGCGGCCCTAAATACAGCCGCGATGGTCGCTATGTGTTTTTTGCCAGCCGCGATGGTTGGGTGAGCAAGTTTGACCTGTGGAATTTGACCACGGTGGCAGAGATTCGGGTGGGGCTGAATACGCGCAACTTGGCGGTGTCGGACGATGGGCAGTGGGTGATGGTCGGGAATACGCTGCCCAATACCTTGATATTGCTGGATGCGGAGACACTCTCGCTGGTTAAAACTTATCCGGTGGTCAGTGAGCGCGGCACGCCTTCGCGGGTGTCGGCGGTATATGACGCTGCGCCCCGCCAAAGTTTTATTGTCGCGCTGAAAGACCTGCCGCAAGTCTGGGAAATTCCCTACGCCGCCAACGCCCCGCTGAATTACAAGGGCTTTGTCCATGATTGGAAAATGGCCGAGGGCTTGGCGGTCAAGGGGCAATTCAGCACCAAGGTGATTGAGCTGGACGCGGTTCTGGACGACTTTTTCTTCGACCAGTCTTACACCCATATTTTGGGGGCTTCACGCGAGGGCAAAGGGCAGGTGGTCAACCTGAATGTACGGCGCAAAATTGCCGACCTGTCGCTGTCGGGGATGCCGCATTTGGGCAGCGGCATTACGTGGGATTGGCAAGGTCACGCGGTGATGGCTTCGCCGAATCTGAAAGAAGGCAAGGTCAGCGTGATTGAGATGAAAAACTGGCAGACCGTGGCAGAAATCCCAACCAACGGCCCTGGCTTTTTTATGCGCAGCCACGAAGCCACGCCGTATGCGTGGGTCGATGCCATGATGAGCCCCCGACGCGATACGCTGCAAATCATCGACAAACGCACGCTGAAAGTGGTGGGCAGTGTTACCCCCAGCCCAGGCAAAACCGCCGCCCATGTGGAGTTCACCCGCGATGGCCGTTACGCCTTGGTCAGCCTGATGGAAAACGAGGGCGCGTTGGTGATTTACGATGCCGCGACGTGGAAAGAGGTCAAACGCCTGCCAATGGACAAGCCGATTGGTAAATACAATGTGTTTAACAAGACCACGCGCTCGGCGGGGACGAGCCATTAGCGCCTGTTTACGGCCTGCGAGACTCGGGTGATTCTGCGTTGAAATGTCCCGAAATAGGCACGTTGATTGAGTCTCAACCGTGTTTTTTTCGAGGTGTTCAGCCTTGGCAACCCCTGTGCCATTGGGACTTTGAACAGGTTCTAAAAACGAAGCTGCCATCCGCCCCCCCAATAGCACACTGCCCACACTTTTCACAAAGTGCGGGCAGTGTATTGGCCTTACGCCACAGCGAGCAATGCGGTCTAGCCCTTCGCCCATGTATCTTTCAGGCTGACCGTGCGGTTAAACACAGGATGGCTTGCAGAATGGTCGTGGCGGTCGGCACAGAAATAGCCGATACGCTCAAACTGGTAACGGGATTCGGGCTGCGCAGCGGCGAGGGCAGGCTCGGCATAGCCAGTAACCACGGTCAACGAGGCCGTATTGAGGTAGGATTTGAAGTCGATTTCATGACCCGCTTCGTCCTTGGTGGCATCAGGACGCGGCACGGTAAAGAGGCGGTCATACAAGCGCACCTCAATCGGCAAAGCGGTATCGGCGGCGACATAGTGAATCACGCCTTTTACCTTGCGTCCCACGGGGTTTTTACCCAAGGTTTCGTGGTCGATGCTGCAGCGGAGCTCGGTTACTTGCCCTGCCGCATCGCGCACCACTTCCTCACACTTCACCACATAGCTATACCGCAAACGCGCTTCGCCGCCCAAGGTCAGCCGTTGCCAGCCCGGAGGGGGTGCGTCGGAGAAGTCATCGCGCTCAATCCAAATTTCCCGTGCCAAGCCCACTTCACGTTCGCCGAATTCGGGGTGGTTGGGATGGAACCCTGCGCTGCGTGTCCCGCTGACCCCTTCGGTGTAGTTGGTCAGCACCACTTTTAGCGGGTTGACTACGGCCATAATGCGCGGCGAGCTGTTTTCTAGCTCTTCACGAACCGCCCCTTCCAGCACGCTCATGTCCACATGGTTGTCGGACTTGGAGATACCGATGCGGCGGGTAAACAGGCGAATGCCTTCTGGGGTATAGCCACGGCGGCGCATCCCCGTAATGGTGGGCATCCGTGGGTCATTCCAGCCGGACACCAAGCCTTCGGTGACCAGCTGATTCAGCTTGCGCTTAGAGGTGACGGTGTAGAACAGCTCTAGGCGGGAAAACTCGTATTGGCGGGGATGGCACGCCGTCTGGAGGTTATCCAGCACCCAGTCATATAGTGGGCGGTGGTCTTCAAATTCCAGCGTACACAGCGAATGGGTAATGCCTTCTAGGGCATCCGAAATGCAGTGGGTGTAGTCGTACATGGGGTAAATGCACCATGTGTCGCCGGTACGGATGTGGTGGGCACGACGAATACGGTAAATCACAGGGTCACGCAGATTGATATTCGGTGCAGCCATGTCGATTTTCAGGCGCAGCGTCTTGCTGCCATCGGGAAACTCGCCCGCCTTCATGCGGCGGAAGAGGTCGAGGTTGTCGGCCACGCTGCGGTCACGGAAGGGGCTGTTTTTGCCCGCTTCTTTCAGCGAGCCACGGTATTCACGCATTTGCTCGGGGTTGAGTTCGCACACATAGGCCCTGCCCGACTGAATCAAGGCCTCGGCATAGTCATAGAGCGCGTCAAAATAGTCTGAAGCCCATTTCACCTCGCCCGCCCAGTCAAAACCCAACCAGCGCACATCGGCCTGAATGGATTCGGCGTACTCGGTGCTTTCTTTTTCTGGATTGGTATCGTCAAAACGCAGGTTGCACTGACCCGCATAGGCCGCCTCGCCTTGCACCAAACCGAAGTTCAGGCAGATGGACTTGGCGTGACCAATATGCAAATAGCCGTTGGGCTCGGGGGGGAAGCGGGTCAGGATGCTGCTGTGTTTGCCTTGGGCAAGGTCGTCATCAATGATATTGCGGATAAAGTTGGCGACCACGGGGGCGGTAGGGGCGGAATGGGGTTGGCTCATAGGGGGTCTCAAAACAAGGGGAATGCGCCGCGCCGTAGGGCATGGCGGGCAATAACGGTGAATTTTACACGGATTCAGATGGGCTGGCGGTCTTGCCCTCGGTCACGCAGACCGCATGGGGTGTGACTTGCGCCAGCCGCCAATGGGTCGATGCCCATGCCCAGACTTCGCCGACGGTGCTGCACTCCGCAGGGACGGGGTGATTCAGTCTAAGCAAGGCGGTTTTGAGCGCGGCCACACCTTCTTGGGCGGAGATGGCAGGGGCGAGGGTTTGCTTGCTGAGCTTTTCACCTGCCGCATTCACCATCAAGGGCAAATGCGCATAACGGGGACGGGGCACGCCCAATGCCGCTTGCAACACGCATTGGCGCGGCGTGGAGTCCAACAGATCCGCCCCGCGCACCACCTCGGTGATGCCTTGCCACGCATCATCCACCACCACAGCAAGCTGGTAAGCGAAAAAGCCATCTGCCCGCTTCAGGACAAAATCCCCGACAGCGTGGGCGACCGCTTGGGCTTGGGCGGCTTGGAGGGCATCCAGCACCGTGGTGTCGCCCTGCGGCACGAGCAAACGCCATGCCCGTGGAGACTTATCCGCAGGCAGCCCTGTGCGGCAAGTGGCGGGATAGACAAAGCCATCAATGCCCCGCTGTGCGATGCGGGCGATGTCGCTGCGGGTGCAGGCGCAGGGATAAGCCCGTCCTTGGACGACTAAGTCATCCAGTGCAGCTTGATAGGCAGCCAGCCGCTGGCTTTGGTAAACCACCGCACCATCCCACTCAAAGCCGAGCGCGTCCAAGGTAAATAAAATATCGGCGGCCGCACCCGCTTGTTCGCGCGGTGGATCAAGGTCTTCCATCCGCAGCAGCCATTCACCGCCTTGGGTGCGAGCTTCTAAATAGCTGCCGACCGCTGTGGTCAGTGACCCCGCGTGGAGCTTGCCGGTCGGACTGGGGGCAAAGCGACCCCGCACCAGAGCGTGCGGCGTGGAAGTGGAATACGTAGAAAAAGAGGCATCCATGGCAATTTATCAGTTGCGCGTAAAACCTCGCCCTTCAGGGCGGGGATGGACAGCGCGGACGGCGTAGCCGTCCGGTTTTGACTTTAATGCGGTGTTTGCTGCTGCTCAATGGTTTGCCGAATCACCGCAATCGGCGTACCGCCACAAAGGCATAATGGGTGTTATGGAACGTCTTCAAGCCTTCAAATTCGAGCTACAGCCCAACGGCGAGCAAGCGCAGCAAATGCGCCGCTTTGCGGGGTCGTGTCGTTTCGTCTTTAACAAGGCACGGGCGTTGCAAAAAGAGAATCACGAGGCAGGAAACAAGTTCATCGGCTATGTGGCGATGGCGGCCAATCTGCCCGTTTGGAAGCGTGAAACGGGCTTTGAATGGCTGAAAGACTCACCTTCTCAAGCCTTGCAACATACGCTGAAGGATTTGGAAAAAGCCTACAAAAACTTCTTCGAGAAACGCGCGGATTTTCCGCGCTTCAAAAAGAAGGGTTTATCCGACAGCTTCCGCTATCCGCAAGGTTTCAAGCTCGATCAGGCCAATAGCCGTCTGTTCCTGCCTAAGTTGGGTTGGCTACGCTACCGCAACAGTCGGGATGTGCTCGGGGTGATCAAGAACATCACCGTGAGCCAATCAAGCGGTAAGTGGTATGCCGCTATCCAGACCGAGCGAGAGGTTGAAGTGCCCGTTCATCAAGGCACAGCTGTTGGCCTCGATATGGGGATTAAACGCTTTGTCACCCTGTCAGATGGCAGCCACAAAGACCCCCTCAATAGCTTTAAGACTCACGAAAAAGCCTTGCGCAAAGCGCAGCAGGCGATGAGCCGCAAAGTCAGATTCAGCCGCAATTGGAAGAAAGCGAAAGCTCGTATTCAGCGCATCCAGGCTCATATCGGCAGTGCCCGCCGCGACTACTTGCATAAAATCTCGACCGCCATCAGCAAAAACCACGCGCTGGTCTGTATCGAGGATTTGCAGGTACGGAATATGTCCAAGTCAGCGGCGGGCACAACTGAAACGCCGGGGCGTAACGTGCGGGCCAAGTCCGGCCTGAATAAGGCCATCCTTGATCAAGGTTGGTTCGAGTTTCGTCGTCAGCTGGACTACAAGTTGGCGTGGAATGGTGGACACCTGATAGCTGTGCCGCCGAAGAACACAAGCCGAACGTGCCCATGTTGTGGGCATATATCGGCAGACAACCGCAAGACCCAAGCGCAGTTCCTCTGCGTCGCGTGTGGTTTTGAGGAACACGCCGATCTAGTCGGCGCGATCAATGTGTTAAGGGCGGGACACGCCCGGTTAGCTTGTGCAGAGACTTCGCCTGTAGGTAAGGGCGTCGGGCCAAGAACCCACC